>CZKS01000070.1_pt1 | contig 41694 bp, 40 predicted proteins | sample 1122221 | NCBI WGS metagenome assembly CZKS01 (sample SAMEA3539301, study PRJEB10725) | soil metagenome | biome: tundra; feature: field; material: soil | place: USA | collected 2010-05 | depth 0.15 m
CGCCCTCGTCGGCCTTGGTGATTCTCGTTCGATGCTTGAGGAGCGGGTCCTGGGGGACCCGCGCGGACCAGGGGGTCCGCCCCACCACCGACTGGCGGCACCTGCCTGCGCCACATCATGCGCTGTGATAGAACGCCTTCAATGCAGGATACAGGGATTGATAAACTGCATGGCCCTTCGCGTAGACCCGCACCGAATCTTGTTGCGGAGAGACCGAATCGACTTCGCGAATTGCGGCTTTCGAAACTTCAGGCACCGATTGATAGACGCCGGTCCCCACTAGCGCCAGCAGCGCCGCGCCATATGCCGAGCCTTCCTGCGTTTGTAGCGTTACCACACGCTTGTCGAAAACATCGGCCAGCATTTGACGCCAGAACGGACTACGTGCGCCGCCGCCGGACACCCGCACCGAATCGAGCGATACGCCGATCTGCTCGATAATGTCCAGGCAATCCTTCTGGCTGTACGAGACGCCTTCGAGCAGCGAGCGAATCAGATCGGCCCGTTTATGTTTCGCGGTGAGCCCGATCCAGCCGCCGCGCACGGAGGCGTCCAGATGGGGTGTTCGTTCGCCCATCAAATAAGGAAGCCAGTACAGGCCCTGCGATCCAGCCGGTGCTGTGGCGGCTTCCGCGGTGAGTGCGTCGTAGTCCGTTCCCGGAGCGAGTTGGTTCCGAAACCACTGCAGGCTGAGTCCGGCGCCTTGCGTGACCCCCATCACGTGCCACGCGCCTTTCACGGCGTGACAAAACGTATGCACGCGGCCGGCCGGATCGTATTGCGGCTTGTCACTATGGGCGAAGACGACGCCCGAAGTTCCGAGCGTGCACGAAACCACGCCCGTCTCCACGATCCCGTTGCCAACGGCGCTGGATGCCTGGTCGCCTCCACCGCCAACTACGGGCGTGCCCGGCTCCAGTCCCGTATCGCGCGCGGCTTCGGCGGTGATGCCGCCGGTGACATCGCTCGATTCGTATACGCAAGCCAGGATGCCGCGATCCAATTTCAGTGCTTCCATCATTTCGAAAGACCAGCGCCGCTGGACTACGTCGAATAATGCGGTGCCAGAGGCGTCCGAAACGTCGCTTGCGAATTCTCCGGTGAGCCGAAAGCGGACGTAATCCTTCGGCAGCAGCATCTTTTTGACCCGATCGAAATTCCGCGGTTCATTGTCGCGCACCCAGAGAAGCTTGGGCAGCGTGAAGCCGGTCAGCACCGGATTCGCCGTGTAGCGCAGCACAGCGTCTTTGCCAACAGTGTGGTTGATCCAATCCACTTGCGGCTGGCTGCGTTGATCGCTCCAGATGAGCGCCGGCCGGATTACCTGATAGGAGGCGTCCAGAATCACCAGGCCATGCATCTGTCCCGACAATCCGACACCGCGGACATCTTTGCCGGTGATTTTGGCTTCAGCGAGAACACTTCGGACCGCCTGCTGCGCCGCGTCCCACCAGTTCTCCGGACGTTGCTCGGCCCACAGCGGCCGTTCCATGCGCACATCTTCGTGCGGCGCGGTGGAGGCATGCCGCACTTGCCCAACCTCATCCACCAACAGCGCCCGAGTTCCCCCAGTTCCAACGTCGATTCCGAGCCAATAAGCCATGCAGCCGAATTGTAGCAGGCAAGGTTCTTCGGTTGTTCGGTTCATCGGTTCTTCGGTTCTTTTCACAGGCCAGTCTCGAACTGATGAACTGAAGAACTGATGAACCGAAGAACTGAAGAACCGAAGAACTGACGTCGTTAGCGCGCCGGCAGCGCACGGAACGACGTCACCGACGGATCGCCCGGTAATTCGACGGTCTTGATCAATTGCAGGGTTGCTGTATCATACACATGGATGAACGGCGCGGCGCCCGATACGAAAAGGCGCTTGCCGTCGCGGCTGATGTTGGCCACATATCGCGTGCGCTCCAGGTCCGTGATCTGGGTGATGCGCTTCTTCTCCAAATCAATTGCCAGCAACTGGTTCATTACGGCGTAGGCGTGCTTACGATCGGGCGACACCACGGCGGAATACAGCGGGATCGGTGAGCCTAATTCCACCACATCGACTTTGCCATTTGCGACGTCCAGATTCACCAGTCCCATCAGATCCTTCGCGGTAATCGGGTCACGCGTGTAATACGGGATGCTGAAAATGCCGCTGCGTTCGAACTGAATGAAAAGTGCGAGAGTGTTCAACGCTCCGGCCGTAGGGCTCGGTTGATTCATCAGTGGAAACGTGTCCGTGATGCGGTTCTGGGCCACGTCAATGTAGTAAAGATCCCGGCCCCACGCGATTAACTTGCGCTCGTCCTTAGTGAGCACCAGCGCTGCGACGCCTTGCGGCACTTCGGCGACCTTCTGCGTTTTGCCGGTGGCCACGTCCACGGACCAGATTTGCGGCGGGTCCACCACGTAGCGATCAATCAGTTCACGCACCGGCTTGACGTGAACATAGAGACGATCCCCCTTGCCGTTGAGCACCAGGCCGTAGATGGTGAGCCGGTACCCCGGCGGCGTTATTTCCAGAACCCGATCTATCGAGCGGGTCTCAAGGTTCACCACCTCAAGTTTGGCGCGGCCGTCGGTGGTAGTGTAGACGAACTTGCCGTCAGGAGATGGGACCAGTTCTTTGGGCGCGCGGCCGCGCGTCTGGATTTGACCGGCGATCTCATTGCGCGTGCCATCGAAAATAACGATGCTATGAGGATGAACACCCAAAACATAAAGTTCAGACTCCTGGGCGAAACTCAGCGCCACCGTGAACGCGAATGTAAGTAGCGCTTTCATCTGTCGGGATAAATGAGATCCAGTTTCCGCCAGTCGCGTTCGGCGGCCGCGCATGAGTCGGACCAGCTCAAATAGTTGGTCAACTGGTCTGGAACCTGAGCAGGCCACCAACAGTCGTCATAGCAACCATACAGGTCAGCCTCGACGGGCTGACACAGACCGCTAACGCCACCAGCGGCGTCGGTCTCCCAACCCGGATCGAAGATGAGTGAGCAACCTAGCGGTAGAGACTGCAGGGCTTTCACGTCGCCCGCGCCGTGCTTGGCCGCCCGTTCCACCATCCGCGCTTTCCTGTTTATCGGTTTGACGTGATTCATTAGTCCTCCTCTATTGCGAAATCAGTTCGCGATACGCAGGCACACTGACCAATAGGTAAGCGCGCGTCTTCAGTGGTGCACTGGATCCCTCCGGAGTGTAGGAAGCATTCACCCAAACATCTCCAGCATTGTTTGTGCTGCGCTGGCGTTGCGGGTTGGGACCTTCCTGCGCGGGCGTGAACAAACCATCCTGGCCGATCGAGCCCACGTACTTCTTGTCCTCATCGTTGGGTGTGGTGAAGGATTCCTCGAGCGTCCAGGACGCCTTTACCAATCCCAGATCGAGATCGTCGGCGTTGCCGGGGATTCCATCCGGGCCATTGCTGAATGCGTGCGCTTCAAATTGGATGAGTCTGGGGACGGCGCGCACTCCGCCCAGGCGCGCTAGCGCCTTTTCCGGGAGCACCCGAATATAGTCCACCTTGTCATAGACATTGAGCGCGCTGTCCCTATGCGCCGCTCCCACTTTGATGTCGCATTTCCCGATTTTCGCGTCAGCCGCCACGTGGACTTGGATGTTGACGTGGTCCGAGGCTCGCTCGGACACTTTGTCGATTGTAATGCCGTCGCCGAGATTTAGATCGTGCAGCTCAAGCGACGGATTGAAATTCGATCCATAAATGCGAAGTACAACAGCGGAAGCGCCTCGCCGGAGCGCACCCGGCATAATCCCTGCAATCAGCGGGGACCCATCCACGCGATAGCGCACTTCCTTGGCGCCCTGTTCTGGATGTTGAAAAGGGAACCAGCGGCCGTTTTGCGTCTTTCCGTCTGCGGAAAGTTGAAAGACTTCGCGCGCTCTATCGATTTCGGACCCGTGACCGCTGCCGCGCCAGGCAGTAGCGCCCAGCCACTGGCCTCTGCCATTCATCGAAACGGAGCTCCCGTCGGCGAATTGCCGGACGGCCTCGGTTTCAAATCCGCCATCCGCCGCGGTGCGGTAGGTGATGGCGCCTACATAATCGCCCTTGCCGAGCTGATGGCCCCGAACCAGCCAACGGCCTTCCTGCGGCGGGCTTTGTCCACTTTCCCGCTTCCACTCCGGAGTTTCCAGCGGGAATTCGTCAGCGAGCCATGGAAGAGCCTTATCGCAAAGAGCCGGCCAATCTTCGAAGCGGTGCTGATAGACGAGCGAAGGGAACATGGCCAACAGGAAATCCTTGAGGTTGAGCCATTCCTGGCGCGTGCGGCGCTGGCCGGCGATCTTCGCATAGCTGTGACAAGTGGTGCACGCGCTCTTGACGGCCCCGTTCGGAACCTGCTCCTCGATGTCCTCGCTCGCCAGCGAGTAAGCCACTTTCTCCAATTCGGAAGCGGTCAGTCCGTGGGAATCCGCCAGATACTGCTCGATCTTTCGTCCGTCGGCGGCAGTAAGATCCAGGCCGTGCAGGCGCATCATGCGCTGGATGGTTTCTTCCCAACCCTCGGGTGTCTTGCGGACGTACGAAATGCGGCTCATGCGCTGCTCGGAATCCAGCTGGTGGCAGGCGCCGCACCGAGCGCGAACCAGGTCGCTTTTCACCGGCAATCCTTCCGCTGCCAAGCTGTTCGCGAGCAGAATCACGGCCAACGCCGGCAGAGAGAATCCAACTGCGTCCAATGGGATTTTTGACCTTTCCGTAGTGAGCTAACCAGTATACACTGGGCCAGTGATTCACGGTCCGCAAACCAAACAACCGAATAACTGAACAGCCGAACAACGGCAACGCAAATGCACTGGGATCAAGCCAGTACCCGTGCGCGACAGGGGACACGTCTGCTAGGATCATACCTTGGCCATGCGATCAAAAGCGAGCATTCTTGTTGTGTGCCTGTGCGGCGGAAGCCTGCTCTGCGCTCAGAGTACCCCGCCGGCTCAGACCACTCCTCCACCTCAGAGCACACCGCCGTCCCAGAGCACGCCACCGTCTCAGAGCACCCCTCCGTCTCAGAGCACCCCTCCGTCTCAGAGCACACCACCGTCCCAGAGCACCACGCCGCCAGCTTCTTCGAGCTCTTCTACTTCCTCGTCGGACAAGAGCACGGCCAATTTTATACGGCGCTTCTCGGTGGGCGCGACACTGACAGTTTTGGGATTGGGTACGATTGGCGGCAGTACCCAAACGGTTGCCACTTCATCCTCGGTGAGCACTGTTTATATGACCAGCAATGCGTCTTCCCGCATCGGTTATGGGCTCACGGCTCAAGCCGGTGTTACGAATCACTTTGCGATAGCCGCGGGTGTATACCTGCGCAAAATTGGATACCAGTTTACGACCACCGTCAACACCACCACCAATGTCGTGGAGGGCGGAACCGTTGTGCCGACCGTCACTACCACCAGCACGCATGACGACACGCGCGGGCGTCTGCTGGACGTTCCCGTGATGGTTCGCTACTACGGCAAGAGCCGGCACGTACCGGGGACACGCTGGTTTGCCGAGTTAGGAGCAGCCTGGCGCGACTCCACAAGTTTCAGAACTTCCATGGATTCCACGGACGCCACAGGCGTGGTGACTTGCTGCACTGCCGAACCGACCGTGCCGACGCACCGGAGCGCTTTGGGATACGTGGTTGGAGCAGGGCTTCAATTTATCGATCCATTCGGGATCCGAGTGGTGCCAGAGGTCCGCTACACGCGCTGGAAGGACGAGATCTTCAGCAATTTGAGCACGCACACCCAGCAGAATCAATTGGAAGCCAATATCACGCTGTCTTTCTAGCGATAACTGGCTTGCCCGCAGTTTCCTGAAGAATCGTTTCAAACTGTGACGCGGCGGTTTTCCACGCGAAGTGTTTCTCCACTAGCGCGCGCGCGTTTTGGCCCAGACGGGCGGCCAATTCACGGTCGCGCAGGATGCGAACCACCGAACGGGCGAACTCGCGGGGATCATCGGCAATCAGAATATTTTGACCGTGCGTCACTGGAAGGCCTTCGGCGCCCAAGGCCGTGGAGACCACCGCCTTACCCATGGCCATAGCTTCGAAGATTTTGATCCGCGTGCCGCTGCCCGACCGCAAAGGCACGATATAAACCGTCGATCTTTCGAGGAACGGGCGAATGTCGTCCACACGGCCGGTGACGTGGATGCGCGGCCCCGCCAGTTGCTGGATTTCGCGGCTGGGATAGCGGCCGACTATCCACAGGTCGGCGTGCGGGACTTCAGCGTGAATGTGCGGCAGTATTTCCGAAGCGAAGAACAACACGCCATCTTGGTTCGGCGTCCAATCCATGGAGCCTGTGAAGACCATGGAATGCGAGGGTGTGTAATCCGCCGGTTGGAAAAAATCGATGTCCACGCCGGTAGCGATCGTGGAGACGCGCTCCGGGTTGACAAAGTTCGCAAAGAACGCTCGGTTCTGCTCCGAAACCGTGACCACGTGATCGGCCTTCCGTGCATACCCGCGTTCGGCTTCGCTGAGGGTGCGCCACTCTCGCCAGTAGAGAAGTTTCTTAAGGGGATGGCTGGCAGCCTCGAACTGCTGCTTCCATAGTTGAGCTTCCACGTTATGGGTGAAAAGGATTTTCGGACAGGGAAGTGTCCAATCGATCAGGCCCGCGGGATAAATGAAATCGCAGATCAGCACGTCGAAGTTTCCGCCGGCGATCAGGCTACCCAGGCGGCGTCGTATATCGGTGCTGTCGAAATACCTCAGCCGGCCTCCGGATTCTCCGCCGATTACTTGCATGCTGCACGGCTCGGACGACAACAGCGTTCGCGCATAGCTGAGGTAATCTCGCGACGTTCGCTCTCGTGGTAGCGCAATGGGGATGGCTACCACATCAGCGAATCCTCTCAGCTCGCCAGCTTGATCGACACCGCGATGTTGATCCCCAAAATGCTCCGCGTAATAGGTAAAAATGGTAACCGAATGCCGCCGCGCCAGCTCCTTCAGGATGTGTAGGCTGCGGATTCTCCCACCCGTATCCGCGGGAACGATGCCGCCAGCCTTCACCCACAGAATTTTCATAGCCGATCTCCGAGCGGTGCGCGGTGCGCGTCAGAATGCAACTTTGAGAGCTTGCAGGAATTCCTCATCCTGAGGAGTCAGGTCGAACCTCGCAGTCGCCGTGAGGCCGGACCCCGACGAATCCACCACCATCTCGCGCGATTCCTCTTCCTCTGGACCTTGGCCCTTGGGAGTAAAACGCATCGTCGCTTCCAGGACGAGCGTCAGGTCGTGGCCGGCTTGTTCCATTTCGTGTACGATCTCGCCGATGCGTCCCGAGTCCGCGATGCTTTCGTCGATTGCGCTTCCGAGCTGTTCCACCAGATCTTTCAATTCTTTTTCCAAGGTGCCCTCCCGCTAATTGTACTCGCGCTTATAGATAGCAGTTCGATGACCGGAGCGTTCGGCTTCGCTAAGCTAAACAGAACAAAGCGTTTAGTTAGAAACGAATTCCCGAGTCTCCGAGACAAGATGTCCCGATGTCTCGGCCATTCTGACAAGGTGTGAGGCAGGATGGCATCCCAATGTCACTTAGTTTTCCCAAAGCCGGGGATCCAGATGCAGTCGTGGGGCAGACCCCCTGGTCTGCGCGGGTCCCCCTGGACCCGCTCCTCGCCAGTGAAATCAGATTCATCCAAACCCAGCAAGCCGACGTGGGCGTCGGCTGCGGACCAGGGGGTCCGCCCCACCAAGAATGCAGACTGAGCAGTTTTGGGAAAACTAAGTGGCATTGGGCGAAAGCGCCTGCCCCACAGCGCAGCATAGCCGCAACGAAAACCGGGCCGACCCACAAATCGTCGCAGGCTGCAAAGATTTTCGGTCAGCATGTTCCTTCCATCTCGCGCGCCAGCCAGGCTCGCGCCAGTTTCCAGTCGCGCAGCACGCTCTGTGCGGAGATCTTCAGCTCCGCGGCAGTTTCCTCGACGCTAAGGCCGGCGAAGAAACGCAGTTCCACTACATCCGCTTTGCGCGCGTCGAACTTCGCTAGAGCGTCGAGGGCGTCATCGAGCCGCACCATTTGATCGCTATCGAGCGGAGCGCCATCCAGTGACTCGTTGATCTCGACACGAATGGCGCCGCCGCCGCGTTTCCCGGATAACCTGGTGCGGGCCGCGTCCACCAGTATTCTTCGCATGAGCCGCGCGGAAATGGCAAAGAAATGGGTGCGATCCTGCCATTGGGCAACCCGAGCATCCACCAGCTTCAGATATGCCTCGTGCACAAGCGCGGTGGCCTGCAGGCTGTTATCCGAACCTTCACGGCGCACATAACCGCGCGCCATACGCCGCAATTCATCGTAGACGACGGGGGTGAGGCGGCGAAGGGCCTCGGAGTCCCCCTTTCCCCAGGCCCGTAACAATTGCGTAATTTCAACCTGCGACGCTTCGGCCAAGAAATCTCCTGAACGCCATTATAGTTTTGCCTGAAGTTTTCCGCTTACCGGGTGACCCCGAAATTCTGAAGGAGAAACTTATGCTCAAGACGTTTTCGATGACTCTTCCAGGCCTACTGTTTCTGGCCTCCACCGCGGTGAGCCAAACGGTACCCGATCCGACCGCCCTCGATCCAGTAAAAGTTCAGCAAGGGATGGCGATTGCACCGGTCCCGCTGAACATGAAGGGCCTGGACCCCAATTTGGTAGGATACGGCAGCTACCTGGTAAACGCGGGGGCCGACTGCAATGGTTGCCACAGCGACGGTACCACGACCCAGTTCGCAAAGGGCGGAAATCCGTACTTTGGCCAGCATGCAATTGTAAACCCGGCCACGTACCTGGGAGGCGGAAGAGATTTCGGAGCTTTTCCGAATGCGACCGGCAACTTCCCACACATCATCAGCCGCAACTTGACACCGGACTCTACGGGCCTTCCTGTCGGTGGCGACACCTTCGACCAGTTCCTTCTCATCATCAGGACCGGCATCGACATGGATCATGTCCACCCCACCTGCACTGGTGCGCCCAATGGCACATGCATCCCGGCGCCGTTCGACGGCAACCTGCTCCAGGTTATGTCGTGGCCCACATTCAAAAACATGACCGATCAAGATTTGATGGCCATCTACACATACCTCAGCGCGATTCCGTGTTTGGAAGGCGGTCCTGGTGAGCCTGCCAATCGTTGCGGGCCGGCCGTAAAGACGAAGGCGGTGGCCGATCCGAAGAATGCCACAGTGGTGTCGGGCGAGATTCAGTTGGATGGATCAATGTCTATCTCGGCCGATGGAAAACCGTTGACCTACCAATGGACGGTTCCACGAGGGAGTCCATCAGCGGCCATCCTACATGGCGACTTGGCTACGCCGACGGTCCAGTTTTCGCAGGGGCGTGGCGTTTACACTTTCCTGCTCACGGTAACGGATTCAACCGGCACGTCATCGACCGATGTGGCTACCGTGAATTTCGCGGGCAACTGAGTCGCGGCTGGGCCGGTGCATAGCGGGAAGCTCCGGCCCATTCCGCTGCTACGGGCGTGCCGCATCATCGCATCGAGTTTTTGTGTTGGAAGCGCACAATTCCTTCCTGGTAATCGATGGTCAGCGCCATTTGCCGAAGCACCGGCATCCCGATAATGCCTCCAAAAGCAACACCCATGGAATCGCTCATGCTTTCGAGACTGATGGCCACCAGACTGGGATTCTCCTGCCTAAACCCGGCGAAGACCAGTGAGACGTGATCTGTTCGGGACGTTTGCTTGACCGCGCCTTGAATGCCACTGACCTTGGTAAGGTCGTCGCGATATACTTTCGAGGATTCGCGCGCAATGGCGTCATCGATCAAATTGGAAGACGAACCGGAATCGATCAGGAACAAAGTGGATCTTCCGTTGTTGATAGACGCAGGCACAGCCAGATGATCACCAAATCGAAAAACGCGCTGGAAACCGGAAGGCAGGGCGGTAGCGGCATCCATGGGTCCATCGGATTCAGAAGGGGTAACGGCCGGCCGCGGTTCCAGGGCAAGCTCCACCTCGGGAAAATCGATGGTGACCATGAACCGCCTGAAGACATCGGCGCCGATCAAGCCATCAAAGTCGGAGGACTTCGCCGACCGGAAGACGGAAATTGGGTAGTCGGCGAACACAACGTCGCCAATCCGAACTTCCGAGGCGATGTAGCGGAGGGAGGGTTGAGCTTGCTTGTCACCAATTCCCTTCGCGTCGTGACTTTGATCCCCGAGTATTTCCAAGCCGGCGCGCTCGGCGAGCTTGGGAGACACGCTAATCCCGGATGCTCCTGTATCCAGCAACAGCCGCGCAGTTTCATGTTGGTTGAATTGCACGCGCACGCCGAGGCCTCGCGGCTTGAGGGGGCCGTCCAGGATCAGAAATAGCTTAATCCTGGTCTTCTCATAGGGGCTGATCAGCCGCCTTAATTTACGGTCGCCTGCAGCGAGATCGTCGGCGATATGGGCACGCAAACGACGCGCTTCTTCTGAATCAGAGTCGAGGACCGCGAGCACCTCCCGGAGAGCGGCTATGTGATCCGCGCCTTTCAAGATGTCGGCGTGCACGAGCATTAATTGTGGATCACCGGGCGATCTACGATAGGCGTCCATCAATAGATTCCTGGCGGTCTTGAACTTGGAGATTGTTTTGTAGATGGAAGCCAGCCCTTGACGCGCCGCAGCATCGTCGGGGGCAAGCCGGAGAGCCGAGCGGAAATGCTCCTCAGCCTTGGCAATGTCCCCTTTCCGATATGCGGCTAAGCCTGCGGCTGTCTGAACGCAGGCGGTCTGGGGAAATTGTTGTAGGGCTTCTGCAGCCTTCGAGTAGGCTTCCTGGCTGCGATGATCCTCTATCAATGAGCGGATGAGTCCGTAATAGGCGGTGGGGTCCGCTGGATCATTGGCGAGAACCTTGGCGTACAATTCGGCGGCGTGCTTGTACCTGGCCGCGAAAAGCTCCTTTTCTGCGTTCTGGAGAGAGACCGCCTGCGCGCTACATGCTGCCGCGCACAACAATGTGAGCCATATCGGATCTCGCTTGAATAGCATCACTCGCTAAATACTATCATTCAGTACCGTGGCGGAAGCTGAGCCGTGTGGTGATTGCCATTGGGCATCGGCAAGCCGGAGGCTTGCTCTACGGGGAACTGCGCACTGGGTTATAGTTGGGAACCTAGGGTTTCCAGCCATGACTTCGGAGCGATGGCGCCAGATTGAGCTGGTGTATCACGCGGCACTCGAACGCGAGCCGCAGGGGCGCGCGGAGTATCTCGCCGAAGCTTGCGGCGGTGATGAGGATCTCAGAAAAGAAGTCGAGTCGTTGCTGGCGAAGGACCCTTCCTCCCCCGTGTTGGTGTTCAACCGCACGCAAATCCCGGCGCGGCTAGGTCCTTACGAAATCGAGAGCCAGCTTGGCGCCGGGGGCATGGCCGAGGTATGGAAAGCGCGCGACACGCGGCTGGGCCGGCTGGTTGCTCTCAAGGTCTCGAGAACCGAGTTCAGCCGGCGATTCGAGCTCGAAGCCCGCGCCGTCGGCGCTCTGAATCATCCGCACATTTGCACTCTCTACGACGTGGGGCCGAACTATCTGGTCATGGAGTACGTCGACGGCAAACCGCTTCAGGAATTGATTCTCCGAAAGGGACTGCCGCTCGAGGAAGCCTTGAACTACGCCGGGCAGATCGCCGAGGCCCTGGCCGCGGCACATGCGGCAGGGATCGTGCATCGCGATCTGAAGCCGAGCAACATCATGGTGACGGCGGAGGGCAGCGTCAAGGTGGTGGACTTCGGCCTGGCCCGCGTGGTGGCGCCCGAGTTTGAGAAACCCGGTGATCCTGATCCGCTCACGGCCAAGGGCGAGATCGTGGGCACCGTCAGCTACATGTCCCCCGAACAGGCGGAAGGCCAAAATGTGGATGCACGTTCGGACGTTTTTTCATTCGGGTCGGTGCTCTACGAAATGCTGACGGGCGAGCGCGCCTTCCGCGGTAACTCGCCGGCGTCCACACTGGGAAACATCATTCACAAGGATCCGCGTCCGGTCCACGAAATCACCGGGCCAATACCCCACGACTTGGAAACACTCTTGGGACGCTGTCTGCGCAAAGATCCGGCGCGACGCTGGCAGAGTATGGCTGACGTAAGGGTTGCGCTGCTCGATTTGAAGGAAGATTCCGCGGTGCGCGAGCTGGTGGCGGGCTCGTCACCTCGAGGGCGGGTTTGGGCCGTTTCATCAGATCGAGCATACTGGCCTGGACGCTGGCGGCCGCCGGAATTGTCGCCGCTGCCGTTCTAGCTGTCGTCCATTTCCGTGAACAAACGCGGCAGCGTGAGGTGCTCCGTTATACTTTGCCATTCCCGGATAGGACCTCCGAGGTCCGTGAATTCGTCATCTCGCCCGATGGACACTATCTCGCGATGGATGCCGGAGACGAGGGCTCCCCGCGGCGGCTATGGGTGCGGGCGCTGGATTCGCTGGATGCCCAACCGCTCGCGGGAACCGAGGATGCGAGCTACCCTTTCTGGTCGCAGGATAGCCGCTGGATTGCCTTTTTCTCACGCGACAAGCTGAAGAAGATTGCGGTTAGCGGTGGCCCGGCCCTGACTCTGTGCGACGCTCCCACTGGCCGCGGAGGAACTTGGGGGCGCAGCGGAGTGATCGTGTTCGCCGCCGACAACGGCAATAACGGGCTCAGCCGTGTCGGGGAGACGGGCGGCGCGCCGGCGCTTTTGACCAGGGTCGAATTGGGCACGCACCGCTGGCCTTGGTTCCTGCCGGACGGTCGCCATTTCTTGTACCTGTCAGCCCGGGGCCCCAGCAACGGAATCCATCTGGCATCGCTTGATTCCGAGGAGGACAAGCGGCTGGTTGCCGACGAATCCAACCCCGGCTACCGACCGCCCTCCGCCGGGGACCACTTCGGCTTTCTGCTTTTTGTTCGGGAGCGGACTCTAATGGCTCAGCCAGTGGATCCGAACAGCCTGGAAGCGCAAGGCGAGCTTTTTCCGGTGGCGGAGCAGGTATCGCAAGGCTACGACTACGGCAGCAGGTTGTACTCGGTTTCTGAGAATGGCGTTTTGGTCTACCAGAAGGGTCGTGCCGTTGAGGGCCGCCAGCACACTTGGTTTGACCGAACCGGAAAGGAAGTGGGCCACGCGCGCGGAACGATGCGAAGCCTGAATTCTTTTTCAGTCTCGCCGGATGGCAAGCGCCTGGCGACCGAGCATCCATCTGATTCTGGTTCTGGTACGGATTTGTGGCTCGCGGATCTGGAGCATGGCAATGAGTCGCGTTTCACCTTCGATGCGTCATTAAACGACGGCCCGGTGTGGTCCCCCGATGGCGCGAGGATCGCATTCGAGTCGAATCGCGGCGATGGCAATGCGCGCTTGTATCAGCGCCGCTCCAACAACACGGGGCCGGACGAGCTTCTGTTTGAATCGAAGTTTGGCGTGACACCGCAGGACTGGTCGCGCGATGGGAAATATATAATTTTCCGCCCGGTCCGAGGACCGATCGATCTGTGGGCACTGCCGCTGGCGGGCGAAAGGAAACCCATTCGGCTGGTTGCGACACCGGGGGTTGCGGAAACTGACACGATGGGGCAGCTTTCGCCGGACGGGCGATGGTTAGCTTACACCACGAATGCATCCGGCCTGTTCCAGGTGATGGTGCAGCCTTTTGTCCCTGCGTTTGAGAAATCACTGGCAGCGAAGTGGCAAATCTCGACGGCCGGCGGCGCGCAACCACGCTGGCGCGGCGATGGCAAAGAGTTGCACTACATGGCGCCGGACGGAAAGCTGATGGCGGTGGAGGTGAAAGCGATGAGGGAAAGCTTCGAGCACGGCACACCCCGTGCGCTGTTTCGATCCCGGGCTGATGCTCCAACGGGCGACATATCCTGGAGCTATGTGCCGAGCCCCGACGGCAACCGCTTTCTCATCCGTACGCCCGCAGGTGCGGCCGCCGAATCGCCGATGCTCACTGTGGTGGTGAATTGGGCCTTGGGTGCGAGGAAATGAATCCCCTGATAGTCTCCGGGCTACTTTCCTTGCTTGTCGTACGGGGCGCCGGTGCCGGAGGATCCCAGGAACAGTTTCTGGCCGTTCGGGAGCGTGCTGTCGCGGCCGTTGGCGCGATCTGATCCGTCCTTGGACTGATAACCACCACGATCACCTTGATACGCACGGGAATCGCTGGGCCATGGAAGAATTGACGGCAGCGATCCGTTGCGAGGTCCCACGGGCTTAGAAGAGCCTCATATAATGGAGAGGTGGGACAGGTGGCCAAACCCGAGCTGCTCGAATGTGGAGAGCGTCCTGACACGAGGCGACCACTCGTGTTTCTGGACACAAACGTGATCATCGGATACCTCTCAGGTGATCCGTCGACGGCACAGTTGTTTTCTGCCGAAGCAACCGGTCGAATTCGCTTAGCCGTCAACCCGATTGTGCTTCAGGAACTCCTTCTAGCCGCTGACGCCGCCGATCGGCCTGAATTCGAACAAATTAGAGATCATTTGCGAGTGCTTCCGGTGGACTTCGCCAAGGCTGAAGCTCTGCTGCCGCGAATAAGATCTCTGAGGAACCGCATGGCGCACCCGAATGACATTCTCATCCTCAGCAGTGCAGATCAATGTGACTTCCTTGTCACGAGCGATGTAGACTTCAAGAACTTGGTGACAGCCGAGAAACCCCAGGTAGTGACTCCTGAAGAACTCGTTGCCCATCTCCGTGCTGCATAGTGCGCGTTTACTTTGATACTGGCGTATTCATCGACTTTCTCAGCACGCGGGGAAACACCAACGCAATTCTGAGATCCTCAGGGCGACGAGGGCGGACACCGGCAAGCATGGCGGTTGATGCCGAACGGTTGTTTGAAAGAGTCAGCCGGGCCCACGCCGGCGCGACCTCCTGTCTGACATATTACGAGGTTGAAGAAGCGCTCTATCGGCTTCTTGCGCAATCTGCCAAGGGTGTTTCTAATGCCAGCACGTTGTTGATTCCAGCTGCGCGATCAATAACTACCCAGGTTCAAATCGTTATCGAACTATTCAACATCTCAGTGCTCGACCTGACGTCTGAAACAGTCCGCCTTCAGCTTCAACAACTCGATTTACAGACGCGTGGTATTCGAGCCGCCGATTCACTTCACGCGGCGTCCGCAATTGCATTCGACGCCGACCTTATTGTCTCGACGGACGATGCACTTTTGCACCTGGATGGAATCCTTACGAATACCCGCGGTTCGAAAATACTTTGTCGCGATACCGATTTGTCACTTCAACTTTTATAGAGAGCCGGCCCGACTGGGCGCTTTCCGGCCTTGCAGTCTAGTAGCTCGGTCTCCTGTCGAATTAGCGACATTCCCTAAATCACATGGTGTTCTTGCGACACGCTGGCGGGAACGATCCTTCGCTCTGCCACCTGGCCGTCTGACAGCCAAAGTGCCATTCTTGGAACTGCCAAATGGTGCAGGAGTTAGGCAACGCGCCCGTTTAAGTTAGCCTCCCGTTACGGGCCTCCCACACGGATTGTCAAAAGCTAGGGGTGACAGGCGCCGGGCTACTTCTGTTGCTTGTCGTACGGGGCGCCGGTGCCCGAGGAACCCAGGAACAGTTTCTGGCCGTTCGGGAGCGTAATGTCGCGGCCGTTGGCGCGATCTGATCCGTCCTTGGACTGATAGCCATCCACGATCACCTTGGTGCCTACCGGGATGGTGTTTTTGTTGAAGCCGCGCCTCAGCAAAACATTGGGGCTGCCGGCTTCGACCATCCAAGTTGTCACTTTGCCGTCCGGCCCCGTGACGTTGACGTGAATCCATGAATGCGGATTGATCAACTCCACTTTCGTGAGAGTCCCTTCCAAGTGGACGGGGCGTTTCGCATCGAATTCCGCCGCGAACGCGTGATGCGCCCAGGCCGGCGCGGCAATCGAGGCCAGTGCGGCAGTTCCAATTCCAACCATGAGCGTGATTTTCATATCGTTCTCCTTAATCGATTACTTGCCGGGTTTCTTGCTGAACTGGCCGTACATCAGATCTTCCACGAACTCTACACATTTGAAGTCTAACAGCTGCGCGTCCTTCTCAACGTGCCGATACAGCGGCATATTGATTTTCCACTGGCGCGAGAAGACTTTTGGGTCCTCGATGGTGGCTTCATACCAAAGGATGTCGGGGCTGCGGGGCGTGTAGCGTTCGATGACGTGAAGGGCGTCGCTATGATAGTTTCCCGACCGGTCGAACCAGGTGTGTTCGTCGAGGCCGGTGACATCCACTACCAGCGTATCGCCTTCCCAACGTCCCGCCGACTGGCCCATCCACGAATCCACGGGAGCGGGACCAGGGTCCTTTAAGAAGATGTTGCGAAACGCTCCGTCATATTCATACGTGATCGCGATCGCTTTCGCGCTTTGCAGAATCTGAAACGGGTAGGGCATGTAGGTGGCGCGCGGGACGCCCGGAAGATAGCACTTGATCTCCGGGTCAGAGGTGAGGCGATTGGCGAAATTTTCTTTTCTCTTGGCTACGGCTGCGGGAAGATATGGAATTTTGCCGCCTTCGACTACGCTCAGTCCACCCGGCTCGGCTCCGGCCGCGCCGAGGGCGACCACCAAACTCTGTTGTGCGACGTGATCCTCCAGGTTCCAATTGGCCGTGTTCATGGCCTGCCAGATGCCGTTGAGGTTAGGATGGCCGTCCGGACCGTGAGGGGGTTTATAGGCTGTCTGCGCGGACGCCTGGAGGATGACGGCCGCGGCGATAGTGGAGAATTTGGATAGCCGCTTCATTGGATGAACCTTTTGTGCTGGAATATCATTTTGTCACAGATCGTGCGCCGATTGGCAATCGGCGCGCAGGTTGGCAACCTGCCTTACGAGTCGAAGGCGATCAGGCGTCCTGAGAAAACTATGCCTGCCCATAGGAGCAGCGACAGGAAACCTGCGAGTTTGGCGCGCATCGGGTCCGGCACTGCTGTGCTTCCGTAGACTGAACGATGGAAGATTAGCGCGTGAACTCCCACCAACGCCAGCAGCGTCATTTTGATCCAGAAACTCCGGCTGTGATACAGCTTGATGGGCTCGCACCAGGCCAGAAGGAGGCCGGTGCCCACGACAACAGCGAAGCCGATCCATTTCCAGACGCGAAACTGGCCGATCAGATCGGTGACGGATTCGCGGCGCATTCCCCAGCCCAGCATCCGCACGTCGGACGCCAGCACCATACCGCCGAACAGCGCGATGGCCAGCAGATGAATCCCGCCGATGATGGGGTAGAGCAGCGCGCCCTCGCGGATGGCAACGCTCACATCGGTTTCTTGAAGCCACTGGCAAAATGAGAGCAGGGACATAGTTCACACGAACGCGATCATCCGGCCGGCGCCCAACACGCTGGTCCACAATGCCAGTGAGACGCAGGCCGCGAGTATTCCGGCGACGCCAGGCTTTTGGGATCGCGCCGCCATGCGATGTAGCGTGAAGTTATAGAGGATGGCAATGACGAGGCACGTTATCTTGATGCGGAACGAGGGATTGACGTAATAACGCGTGGCGTCGGCTGAAAACATCAGCGGGCCGGTAGTCAGCATGATGGCAACGCCGGCCCAGGTCCAGGGGCGAAGGTCCGCCTCAAGCTGAGCCGCCGGTTGGCGCCGCATGCCGAGGCCGAGCAGCCGCAAGTCGACGATGGCGATGGTCCCGATCAAAAACGCGAATCCGATGAAGTGGAGGGACTCGACTACCGGAAACGCCCACTCAGGACCGTTCATCGCACTCGCCGCCGGGCTTGCCTCAAGCCACTGCATGATTTGCAGAATGGTCATTTGATTTCCGAAAAATCGGTGGCGTCCATATAGGTCGAATCGATCTTTTCGACAATTTTGCCGTCGGCCTCGGATGCTTTGGACACCTGCTGCCACTCCGGATCGGCGACAAATTCCGCCCAGTTCTTTTTCGCAGCTTCGCGGCTGGGGTGCGAAATGATGTAGATCAGCGTGCTGTCCTTTTGCGGGGAATCCTGTGGAACCCAGTATCCGATGCTGGTGATGTGATGCTTATTGAAGATGGCGATGGTGTGATCGCGGAACCGCGCTTGGAGCGCCGGGAGACGGCCCGGGAATGTGTGGTACGTACGGAGCTCGAAGACTCGCGAGTCTTGCGCGTGCACGGTGAATTGTCTGGTGAGGAGCGATCCGGCCACGAACGAGAGCGCAACAAAGGCGCAGGTGCGAAATAGGCTGAGTGTCATAGGTCTCCGGAAATCATACCACTGATACGTAGGACAAGCCTCCGGCTTGTCCATTGGACAAGTCGGAGACTTGTCCTACGGGTGCGCGGTAGACTAGTCCCTATGCTTCGTACAAAATTGTTTGCCGGACTGCTGGTTTGTGTTGCAGCGTTCTCTCAGCCGCTTCCGATAGCCAATCGGCCGGAGGATGCCGGGTTCTCCTCGAAGCGCCTGGAAAAGACCAGGCAGGCGATCAAGGCCAATGTCGAAAACAATCAGGTACCCGGGGCCGTGCTGCTGCTGGTTCGCAATGGCAAGGTGGTAACATATGACGCCATCGGCTATCAGGATCGCGCCGAGAAGACGGCCATGAAGAAGGACTCGATCTTTCGTGTCGCGTCCATGTCGAAGCCCATCACGACGGTTGCTGCGATGATCCTGGCCGAAGAGAACAAGCTCGACGTCGGCGCGCCCGTCGCGCAGTATCTTCCCGAGTTCAAGGACGTCAAAGTTGGCCTGGAGGGACTCGCCGTAAAACGTCCCATGACGGTGCAGGACCTTATGCGGCACACTTCGGGTCTGACCTACGGTTTGTTCGGCAACTCGGCGGTGGATCAGCTATACCGGAAGGCAAACATCTTCGGCGCCAAATCTCTCGAGGACATGGTGAAGACCATCGCCAGCCTGCCGCTGCTCCACCAGCCGGGCGAAGTTTGGGAATATAGCGTCTCGACCGATGTCCTCGGCCGGGTGGTAGAGGTGGCTAGCGGGATGGACCTGGACAGTTTTATTCAGGAGCGCATTACCGGTCCGCTGAAGATGAACGACACGGGGTTCTGGGTGAAACCGTCCGCCATTTCGCGTCTTGCCAAACCCGATGCCAAGTCCAACCTGCCCTTCTCCGACGCGACGCAAAAACCCGGCTTATTATCGGGCGGTGGGGGCATGTTCTCTAGCGCGGGAGACTACGCGCGCTTCGCACAGATGCTGCTCAATGGCGGGGAACTTGAAGGCGTGCGCATTCTTGCGCCGAAGACGATCGCGCTGATGACGTCGGATCAACTCCCGCCCACAACTGAGCGGCACACTCCGGTGGCCGTGCTCCTGGGACCTTTTGGTCCGGTCCCTGAAATGGGCACCAGCTTTGGCCTGGGCTTCGCCGTTCGCGTGGATGCCGGACGCAATCCGCTGCCTGGATCCGTGGGTGACTTCTCGTGGGGCGGAATTACCGGCACCCTTTTCTGGGTTGATCCGAAGGAGAAGCTGGTGGCGGTGCAGATGGTGCAGGCTCCTCAAGCGGTGCTCGGGGCCATCTGGCGGCAGGCGCGGACGATGGTTTATCAGGCGATGACTAACTAGGCGTGGGACGAGCCTCTGGCTTGTCAACTGGGCAAGCCAGAGGCATTCCCTACTTAGAAACTGATGCGGGCTCCTAGTTGGACCGCTCGCGCTCCGCCCTGGCCCAAGCTCTGGCCAAACCTTGCAGTCGGCTGGCCGAAAGCTTGGGAAGTGGAATACGCGCTGTCGAGAGTATAGGAGCCGTAGATGACATTGGAGATGTTGAACGCGTTGAACATCTCGGCCGTCACCGAAAGCTGATATCGCTCGCGGAAGGTGAACTTCTTGGTGAGCCGGAAATCCTGCGAGAAAATGGGCGCCGACAGCGCGTAGCTAGCCGGCAGCGCCAATTTTGCGGCGACCGGGGCGCTGGCGTTGTAGGCAGCCACCGCGGCGGCGAGCTGGGCTTTGCTGGTTCCCGCATTCAGACTGTCCCAGACAATACCCGGCAGCGGCTCGGTGGTGGTGGAAGCAACGGTACCTGGAAGCACCAAGCCATTCACTTGGGCGCCCACCGGTGTGCTGCTGATGAACGAGGAATTGACGCTCAACGAAAAGCCCCAGGGTAGCTCATAGGTTCCTGCGAAGTTGAAGAAAATCTTCCTACGGCCAGGATCTTGCCCACCGTGTGGCTGCTCGCGCAGGCAACGGTAGATTTCCTGCTCTCGGAGGGGTCCTTGCAACTCCGATGCTGCGCCAGCGAGACCTGCCGCTGGCTCTTCCTGGACGCCAGCAAGAACCAGACCCGCCGCTGGTGCGACATGAAAGTCTGCGGCAACCGCATGAAAGCCAGACGATTCTACGCCCGCAAGGCTGAATAGTCCCGCACTGCGGATCGCCGTCCCCCCCGGCGCGTCTTCCAGCATCTTTAATCCTGGAGCAGGTATGACTGGTACCCTGCCATTGTTGCTCGACCAAGTCGACACCATCGGCAAAATGTTGATCGTGACGGATTGCGACGGAAATCCAATCGAAAGTGGTCTCTTTCGAAATGGGCTAAGTGCGCGAGGCAGCGACCGAAGCTAAATAGCGACGCGAGCGCCCAAGTGGTTGGCGTTCCTGCCGTACGCGTCGAGAATTAGATTTCTGGCGATGTCAATCTCCTCACCGGAAATCGTATGAGGGCGGTTTGGATAGCGCCGGGATGTTACGGCCGCTCCCATCTCGTCCAAAATTCTTCGAGACTGCTCCACCCGCTGCCAGGGAACGTGCGGGTCAGGGTCGCCGGAGCCAAAAAACGCGGGCGTGCCGGCCAGATCGCCCGTATGGGTTAGGTCCGCTCCCAGAGGGCCAATGAGACCTCCAGTGAACGCAATCAATCCGGCATATCGCCGCGGATGTCTGGCTACGAACTCGGTAGCCAGGCAGGCTCCTTGCGAGAAGCCTGCCAGGACAATTCGATCCGCGGAGATGCCTGCGTCGTTGGCCATTTCGAGGGTCGCTTCCACTTTGCGAAGCGCGGATGTGAGCCATGGCTCGTTTTGGGCGACCGGCGCCAGAAATGAATTGGGGTACCAACTGTTGCCGGCTGCTTGCGGGGCGAGGTACGCCAGCGCCGGAAGATAAAGTTCGCGCGCGAGCGATAGTATATCGTCCGCCGAGCCGCCGCGTCCGTGCAAAAGGATGACCGCTCCGGCGGCCTCGCTCAGAGGCTTTCCGGAATGTCGAACGGGAGCGTCCTTGTGGGGATCGTTGTTCATACCGTGGCGCCCGCCTCGGTCTCAAGCTCGATCGGCTGAAGGCTCTTATGCAGCGTGACGGGAGGGAGTCTCTTTTCGATAAAGCTACGCTTCGGTTCCAGCCATTGAGGAATGCGAAGCTCCTCACCAAGGGATTCAATAGGCTCGTCAAAAGTGAATCCGGGCGGGTCGGTGGCAAGTTCGAAGAGCACGCCACCCGGCTCACGGAAGTAAATGGAGTGAAAATACGTGCGATCCAGTACGGGCGTGACGTCCAGATGCTTCGCAATTTCCTGGCGCCACTGTCTCTGCGCGGCGTCGTCGGTGGCGCGAAAGGCAATGTGATGCACCGAGCCAGCTCCGGAACGTCCGAACTTCGCATTGGGATCGATGAGTAAATCAATGTGGTTTCCCAACGCACGGCCAGGGGCTCGGAAGCGCAAGCGGTTCCCTTCCTCGCCGATTTTCTGAAATCCCATGATGTTGAGGATGGAGGCGGTTTGGGCGGCGTTCTGCTCCAGCAGCGTCACGCCGAAAAAGCCGCGAATGGCATGCTCCGGAGGAACCGAGGCAAAACGCGGAGCATTTGCGGGACCGGCATCGGCGTGGGCTACGATTTCAATCTGCATGCCGTCCGGGTCCGGAAAAGTCAGCACTTGTTCGTCGAATCGTTTTCCAGTCCGCTCAACCAAGAGACCTTGGTCCGTAAGCCTCTGATGCCAGTATTCGAGCGACGCGGCTGGAACGCTAAAGGCAGTCCTGGCGACTTCGCCGGCACCGGCATGTCCGCGGGCGGCGTTGGGCCAAGGGAAAAAGGTGAGGATGGTTCCAGGCGAGCCGGCGTCATCGCCGAAGTAGAAGTGATAGGTCCCCGGATCGTCAAAATTGACCGTCCGTTTGACGAAACGCAGACCCAGAACTTCCGTGTAAAAGTCCAGGTTTGTTTGAGGATCGGAAGCGATTGCAGTAACGTGGTGGAGACCGGCGATAGGGCTGGGCATATTGTCCTTGCTCATTAGATTCCGTTCGTTCCGAAACGATTCAGACTGCGGGCTCGCTCAGACAGCCGGTTAGATTAGGATAAAGATTCACTCGGTGCTGAGTTCCTGGATCAATGGCTCGCAGAATATGCTACGCGGAAAGTACCGCCTACGACGCTGGAGCGCTACCGGGAGTTGGCGGGCCCAATCTCTGAGGTTCGGAAAGAGTGTCAGGCCCAAGATCGTCGTTGAACGAGCCAAACTGCCTACTGCTACGAGCGGGCAGCTGCAAGGTTTTGGAAGAGATGAGATGACACTCCTAATTGGCGTGTGCGGCGGATTGCGTCACGGCCCGCGCCATCTCATCTGGCTTCGCTCGATCCACCCTTCGGAGCAAATTACGCCGGCGCATAGCGAGCCAGATGTTCAAGCTGTGCTGATAGGAGTCGCGCGCTGCCTGCCACCGCTTGAGCTTGAGGTTAAGATCGCCCAGGCGAGCGTAGAGTTCGGCTTGATCACGTTCCATCCCAGCGTCGTTCCGATCGCGCTGAGCTGTTTCTTCAAAAAAGATCCGGCCTTTCTCCAGGAATTGGGCGGCCTTGGCGACGTCGCCTGAGTTGAGAAACAACGTTCCCATGTGGGTATACATGTTCGCCAAATCTCCGCGAGTTTCGCCTTTGTTTGGATCGGCTGCTAACAGGGCTTGGCTGATGGCGATGGCTTTGCTGTAGTATTCCAAAGCCTGGCCGTTCCGCTTCAATTCCTGAAGCGCGTCCCCCATCGCCAGGTAGGTTACTGCCAGTCCGCGACGATGTCCTTTATCGCCAGGGTCGGCGCCCGAGAGTTTATCGATATACGCGTACGCGCTTCGGTATTTGGCGAGCGCGCCGGCCGGATTGCCCTCTTTCTGCAACAAACTCGCTTCGCGCAAATCGTTTACCCACAAATCCCGTTGGTAAACGACGTTGGATGGGTCCTGCGCATTCAACGCTTCGGCAGTCTTCCTGGCAGCGCGGCAGTTCTCAAGAGCGGCCTTGTAGTCGCCGTTGTCGGCTTGGCCACGGGCAATAAAAAGCAGATTGTTCCCTACAGCGCGGCGAGTTTCAATGTCTTTGGGGTCGGCTTTTAGCGCCGTTCTCAGCATATCCGCGGCTTTGAAGTGGCACTCCAGCGCCTGGTCAGTTTGCCCCATCAACTCCAGTATGATGCCCGTTCTTTCAAAGGCGTCCGCGAGATTCTTTTGGTACTCGAGGCTGTTAAAGTCAGTTCCGAGCAACGACTCCATCACCGACATCGCCTTGCGATAGCTGTCGAGCGCACCGGCGGAATCGTTCTTGTCCTTGAGGGAATCGCCGACAGAGTTGTAGCTGTCAAATAGTTGCTCACGGTATTTTCTGTTGGCTGGCTCGGCCTTCACCAGACTTTCGTTGATCCGAACAGCCTTGCGATGTGTATCCAGGCTGGCCGCTACATCCCAGGTGAGAGTACCCACGCGACTGTAGGCCACGGCTAGTTCGCTCTTCAGTGGCCGGTCATCACCTGCCTCCTGCGCGAGGCTGTCCAGGTATTCGAGAGCGCGCTTGAGGATGAGTTGGCGGGCAGCCAGCGTTCCAGGAATGTTCGCGATGGCATTGGGGAACTCGAACAGGATGGAGTTTGCGAGTTTTCGCACATCGTTGAAACGCCGCTCGGCGCGGGCGCGTTGGGCGCTTGCGACATGCGCCTGCCACGAGGTTCCGATGATGCCGCCGAGCAAGGATAGCAGGAGCAGAATCGCAGCCACCACGCCCACTCGATTGCGGCGCACGAATTTTCCCGCGCGATAACCCAGGGTATCCTGATGCGCGGCCACGGGCAGACCGTCCAGATGACGGCGGATGTCCTCGGAGAACAAATCGACGGATGCGTAACGGCGGTCCGGCTCCTTGCGGATGGCCATGAGTACGATGTTGTCGAGGTCGCCCCGGAGGCGCCGCTGCAACTTCCCGGAGTCTTTTGTGTGACTCGTACCACCTGACTCATCGCGGCCCGCCGCAGTGCTGGGCTTGCCCGGTTGTTGATCGCAGACGGCCTGTGCGATTTCCTCCGGACGGCGAGTCTTCAAGCGATACGGTGCATGGCCGCTGAGCAGTCGATAGAGCAGCACTCCCAACGAGTAGACGTCGGACACGGTGGTAATGGGCTCGCCGCGCACCTGCTCGGGACTGGCGTATTCCGGCGTCATGAAAGGCAGCGCCAGGGTGTGCTCGTTCGCGCCAAGTGTTTGATCGGGGCTGAGCAGTTTCGCAATGCCGAAATCCAGCAGCTTGGGAACGCCGCCGGAAGTGACGAAGATATTGCTCGGCTTCAGATCGCGATGGATCACCAGGTTTTGATGTGCGTAATTCACTGCCGCGCAGACAGTTCGGAAAAGGCCAAGGCGTTCGGAGATGGAAAGCTTGTGATCATCAGCGTATTGGTCGATGGGCTGGCCCTCGACATACTCCATCACCAGATACGGCGAACCGTCGGCGGTGGCGCCGCCGTCCAGGAGGCGCGCGATATTCGGATGTTCCAGTTGGGCCAGGATCTGGCGCTCGGTGCGGAAGCGACGCACAATCAGGTCCGTGTCCATACCGCGTTTAATGACCTTGATGGCCACGCGCATGTGATATTCGTCGTCGTCCCGGGCGGCCAGATAAACAGTCCCCATGCCGCCGCTGCTGATCACGTTCAGAATCTTGTAGGAACCCAGGGCTTGCCCGATTCGAGCATCGGGCTGTTGCGCGGTGCGGGCGGCCTCGACTTCTAATGCGGAGGAGGTCCAAAAACCAGCAGATGCGGCTTCCTTATCGCTCGCCAGGAGCGCGCGAATCTGCGCCAAGAGTGCAGGATCGCCGTCACACTGATGGGCCAGAAACAGCTCGCGCTGCCCCGGGTCTTGGTCCAGCGCCAGCAGGAACAAATCTTCTAATCGCTCGTTTGTGGGCATCGGAAGAATCGGTTCAGGCGGGCAAGCCAGGCGGCCCGTTATCGCCTAGCATTATCGCTTGGTGCAGCCAGGCTCGCGCAAATCTCCAATCGCGCTCCACCGTGCTAGCGGAAACATTCATCGCGGAACCGTTCAGCACTTCCACTGTTTCGTCGGTGGTGAGGCCGCCGAAGAACCGCAACTCCACCACCTGAGCCTGACGCGGGTAGTCGCGCGAAAACTTATCCAGGGCCTGATCCAGGGCCACGATATCTAGATCCGGCCCGGCAATAGAACCGTGGATATCAGCCAGCGACGTTCTGGGTTCGGCCCCTCCGCGTTTTTGAGCTCCATGTTTGCGGGCGTGGTCCACCAGGATGCGCCGCATCGTCTGCGCGGCCATTCCGATGAACTGGGCCCGGTTCTGCCAGGCTACTTTGTCCAGTTTCCGAATCTGCAGGTAGGCCTCGTGGACCAACGCGGTGGCCTGCAAGGTGTGATTGCCGCGTTCCTGGCGTAGGTAACCGGCAGCCAGGCGATGCAGCTCACCATAGACGAGCGGCGTGAGTTGCTCCAAAGCGGCTTGGTCGCCGTGGCTCCATCTGACGAGCCACGCGGTCACATTGTCGGAGGTGAGCACAGTTCTTGGAACTCCGTGGGGGAGCGGCTGAGCACCGATCTAATTTTATCAGACCCCAATTCCAGGCATATCGGGATTTACCCGCCGTCTGCGCTTTAGGCAGCAGATAACCATCATGATCAGCCGTCACGATTTTCCCTCGTTTCTCCTGGCAATAGTGGATTTGCGTCCCTGGGCTCCGCTCTAACAGCGAAGCCCGCTCGAATCGACTATGCGCGTTTGCCGATGAACTTTGAACCGAACGTTGGCCAGGCTCCTGCCGGCGTCCATTTTGTGGCGCGCGGCGCCAGCTACGCGGTTCGTTTGGAAAATGCCGGTCCCGTGTTGCTGCTGAAGCCGGCACTCAAAGCGCCCGCGCACCGGATTGCGATCTCTTTTCCAGGCGGCCGGACTCGCATCGAGCCAAAGGGAGTGGATCGGCTGGAGGGCAAGGTCAACTACTTAGTCGGGAACCGCAGCCGCGGCTGGCATCGGAATGTGCCCACCTATGGCCACGTTCGGTATGAAGCAGTCTATCCGGGCATGGACGTGGTTTATTACGGGCAACAAGGGCGTTTGGAATACTTGGCGCTATTTCGACGATTATCGAAATAGCGTAGGTTGTTGAAAATTAAAAGGCTGGTCGGGCCGCCGGGATTTGAACCCGGGACCTCTTGCACCCCAAGCAAGCGCGCTAGCCAGGCTGCGCCACGGCCCGAATGCATCTATTCTAGCGCAATGCCACTGCGCGACCTAACTTGACGCCTGCAGGGATCTCGAAGAGCTGGGCACCGCAACCCGTCGTTCGAAGCCGCCGATGGAGCGCGAACTGGATCGGAACTGTAATTGCGATCGTCGCTGCAACCATTCCCCAGCATGCCCAGACTGGTAGGTGGGCCACCGCTAGGGTCCGGAGAATCAGCAGCCAACTTAGTGTGAATCCCAGACCCACCGCGCCAGCGGCCATCGCTGCGTTTCGTTCCTTTTTTAAAGCGCAGATGGCTTCGATCAACAGCGCAAATGGGACGGCGACGATCAGGTCCACTAAATAATGTTCGCCGAAGCCCAATGTCGACAAGAACGTCAGCGCCGCAAAACCGGTTGCGATAAATCCTGCGAGCGGCGTGAGCTCCCAAGCGCTCCACCATACCAGCAGCGCCCATGTCATGTGCATGGATGGCATTGCATTGCGCGCTCCGGCGCCGCGGTACATCGCGAGTTGAAATTCGCCCGGAGCTGGAAGATGAGCTGGGAAGCGGGATCCAAAAACGTAGGCTGGCCCGAGGCCCGGAAAATCTGATAGAAGATGAACCCGCACACGCCACCCACGGCGAATGCAGTCATCAAACTACTGTGCAATCCTCGGCGCAATCCCCAGGCATCATACAGCGTGGGAAAGAGCAGCAACAACGCATACGTGACGGACGCCGCTATTCCAAGCCACGGCAACGCAACGAACAACTTTGCGACGGAAGCTCCCGGAGTTATTCCCAAGCCGGAATCGAATGCGTAGAGATAGAAATCGTAAGCAGGCGCGATTTCGTGACGGCGTCCATCGAGACACCGGCTATAAGCGAAAAGACCGGAAGCACCAGCGCGCGCCGCAGGGGTTCGAGGTAGGCGCGCGTATCCGTCCAAACCATCACAAGCGTCATGACGGTCAAGCTGCCGAGTCCCAGAAATGCGCCGAGCCCGGTGGCCACCTGAACCGTGCTGCCGCCAAAAGTTGTTCCGAGTAGTGCGTAGGCAATTCCGTAACCGGTACCGGCCGCGACAGCCCAAAGCAGATGCTTCGTCTGCGGCCGGCTGCCTACATGGAAGAAAAACGCTCCGGCGAATCCGCACGCGATCATGGAATTGCTGCCCAGATGCCAGATCCCCATCACCACCAACAACACTAGGATGACGGCGGTGGAAGTGCACAGCTTGTACAGCAGGTCGTAGTGATGGCGCTTCATGCGGACTTTGGTCCCACTCGATAGTTCGTCGGACCAAGGCGTGGACTTTAGCGCGAATCGCGATGCACAGCGCATCACGTTCGACGGGCACCACTGCGGTCCCAGCTCCATGCCGGCTTTTCGCGTCTGCCGCGGCACGTTCGCATGGTGCACGAAGGCTTAGTGCGAACCGGATGGCAAAGGAGGATTCTCGTGCAAGTGCGACGTCATGCAGGGGCTTTCGGCAGGCGCTGGAGATCACTTGTGCAGTTCGTGACGCCCGTTCCGCCTAAACCGAAATTGAGGATTCCGTCGCGCTACTATCCCATCCACAGCTATGTCGCCTGTCCCAGCCCAAAGGAGATCGTGACGGCGCGTTGGTGTTTGGACATGCCTTGCACGTGGTGTCGAGCAGATAACCGAATTCTTGAAAACCTCGCCTTTGCAGCCGTTCCCCATCAAGGTGCTGGAGCCTGGGAAATAATTTGAGGAACAGATGTTATATTCTCAAGGCATGCAAGATGATCTCTCCCGCCGTAATTTTATGAAGACCACGGCTGTGGCCGCGGTTGCCGCTCCCGGTATTCTCCGCGCACAGAATGCTTCGGGCGCCGTTCGCATCGGTTGGATCGGCGTCGGTTCGCGCGGCTACTACCTGATGGACCGGCTTTACACCGGGAGCAAGGACTTGGCGCAGGTAACTGCCGTGTGCGACACCTATGCACCGCATATGTCGCGCGCCAAAGACCGTGTCCAAACCATGGGCGGCAACTCGCCGAAGACGTACGAGGATTACCTCGATCTGCTGCAGGACCCGAGCATCGACGCCGTGGTCATCGCCACGCCCGAGCATCTGCACTATCCCATGTTCCTGGCGGCGCTCAAGGCCGGCAAAAACATCTATATCGAGAAACCACTCGCGCACACTATTGAGGAAGGCGAAGCGATGGTGGAAGCGGCCGAAAAGTCCGGCAAGGTAGTGCAAGTGGGGACGCAGAATCGCAGCAACTCGCTTTATCAGCAAGCCAAGGAGATGGTGGCTCAGGGGATGATCGGCGACATCCATTATGTGCGCGCGTTTTGGTATCGCAATTCGCTCGAAGACAATCCGGCTTGGCGCTACAAAGTGCCTGACGACGCCACGCCGCAGAATAGCGATTGGAATAAGTTTCTGGGGTCGGCGCCCAAGCACGATTGGGATCCACATCGCTATTTCCAGTGGCGGCTTTATTGGGATTACTCGGGCGGCATCGCGACCGACTTGTTGGTGCATCAGACCGACATCACCAACTTCGTGTGCGGCAAAGTTGTTCCGGCGTCGTGCATGGCTTCGGGTGGAATCTACCGCTGGACCGGCGCTGGCGACGACCGGGACACGCCCGATACCTTCAGCGCCATTTACGAATACGGCGATAAGTTTCACGTCAACTACAGCTCCTACTTCGGCAACGACCATTTCGGCTACGGCGAGAACTTCATGGGGAATGAAGGGACCATCGAAGTGTTGAATCGCCAGATTCTGAATTTTTATCCGGAGAAGTTCGGCGGCAAGGCCCCGGCCAGCGTGTCGGCGCGCAAAGAGTTGCACGTTGAGTTGCCAGGGAACGATAACAAAGCCGTGGAAGCGCACATCAAGAATTGGCTGGAAGCGATTCAGGGGAAGGCCAAGGTGATTGCTCCTACGCGCGTGGGGCAGGAGGCAGCGATCTCAGGGCATTTGGCGACGTTGTCGTTTCGGAATAATAAGAAGGCTCTCTGGGACGAGCAGGCGCGTAAGTACCATTTTGCGTAACGTCGCCGTAGGGCAAGCCTCCGGCTTGCCTCTGGACAAGCCGGAGGCTTGTCCTACTTGGAGAACGCTAACAGCACGTTGCCTGGCATGCCGCCCCACTGTCCGTAGCCTGAGTTGACGTAGAGCATTCCGCCCACGATTACGGCGCCGGCGGCATCCAATGATCCGCCGCGGGCTTTTTGTCCATTCACCGTTTCATACTCGCGTGCCGTGTCGGTGTCCCACACCACTTGGCCGGTTGCGGTGGAATAGGCGCGCAAATGGCCGTCGAGGGAGCCGGAAAATACCGCGCCTGGAATTACCGATACTGGGGCTGATTGCGCGGGGCTGCATCGCTTGCGGTCTCCGCAGGGAGGCGGCGTCGCGCTCCATACTTTTTCACCCGTAGCGAGCTTAAGCGCGAACAATCCGCCGCCTTGCTTGGGATCGAGGGTCAGCCTGTAGCCTTCGGCCGCAGTTTTGTCGAGGACAATTCCGGTGATCTTGAGATCGGACACCGCGACGTACATGTTGTCGTGATCGGCAGCCGAGCCCCACTGCGATCCGCCTAACGAGCCTCCCTGGCCAACGCGTGTCTGCCAGAGGATTTCCCCTTGGCGGTCCGGATCTAAGCCGTGCGCCATGCCCGATTTTTGTCCGATCACCAGCGCCCGACGCCCATGCCCGAGTGAGACCAGAATGGGAGACTGGCCGAAGTCGAAATCCGGGCCATTGGAATCCGGGCAGTTGGTTTTGAACGGCGAACTGCAACCGCTGTTGTCGGCGTCCTTCGGAGTTAGTTGCTTCGACCATAGAATCTCACCGGTCTTGCGGCGGAGCGCGAGTACGGCGTCGCTGGTTTCAGTCGGCGGGTCGGAATAATTGTTGCCGGTGGCAACGTAGATCACGTCGCGCTTCTCATCCAGCGTCGGAGCCGACCAGATGGATGCGCCCGATGGCCCGCGCAACTGTGCTTTGCTCTTGCTTATCTTGGTAGGCTGTGGTGCTTGAACGATTGTGTAGGATTTCCAAATGCGTTCTCCGGTTCGGGCATTGAGAGCCACCAAGCTGCCGCGAAATGTGCAGCACTCATAGGAAGGCGATAGCGGGAGCACTTCCTCGAACGACGCAATCGGGACGTACAGCACATTTTTATACAGCAACGAGGCCGCGGTCACGCGCGCGGCGAAATGGTCGTCCAGGTGAACTTTCCAGAGCAGCTTTCCCGTGGAGGCATCCAGCGCGTAGGCGTTGGCTCTTTGATCGCCGAAATAGAGGGACCCGGATGCGATGGACGGCGCGGCCGTCACGCTCCCTTCCGCTTGGAAGGTCCAATAGATACATCCGGTGCGCGCGTCCAGAGAATAAACAGTGCCCGCCTCGCTTCCGACGAAAAGCTGTCTGCCGTCGATGCTGGGCTGGGCGCGCGCGGCGCTGGTCTCACCCAATCCGAACGCCCATTTCAGCTTGAGTTTTGGAAGATCGGCCGCTGTTAGTCCTGCTGCTGCGGTGTTTTGGAAGCGCGTGTTCTCGAGGTCAACGCCCCAGCGGATCCACTGGGAAACCGACTCCCTCACGGTCGCGGTTCGGATGCGCGGCGATGCGCTTGCATCGCAGAACGCGATTGGTGGAGGAGGAGTTACTTTGGGCGCAGGGTAGGTGATGTAGCCGACCAGTGCATGCCGATCCGCGCTGCTTAGCCCTTCGGCTTGCGCTTTCATGACGCCGCTTTCGATGGAGGTGAGGACCTTCATCGGACCCATGTCGCGCAGCGCGCTGAAAGGAGGCACGCGGCCTCCTTGAGGATCGTCATGACACTGCGCGCAGCGCGTTTTATAGATGGCCGCGCCGTCCTGCGCGCAGGCGATACCCATACCGAGGAATAGCAAGAAGAACGACCGGTTCATGAAATTCAACCGACCCGCGCCAGCCGCCGAATCGAGAGGGCCGTAAATAGCAACGTCACGCCAGCCAGTACGGCCACGTGCACCCACGCTGCGCCTTCGCTGGGATTGCCCAAAACGCGGAAGGCGAGTTGATCCAAATGATGGGCTGGCCAGATCACCGTCATCGCTGCCATGGATTTGGGCATCGGGAACATGATGCCCGAGAGATAGATCATCGCCAAGTAGATGATGTTCGCGATGGCCGGCGCAGCTTTGCCCGAGGTTCGTGTACCGATGAAGAGGCCGAGCGCGCAAAACGGGAGTGACCCTAAGATATTGATGACCGTCAGACTCACGCATTGGGCGGCGCTCAGCGGCAAGTGGCCGAGTGTCAAAGCAGCCGCGATCATAGTGGCCGTGACGATCACGCCAAACATCATCGCCATGATCAGCTTCGCGGTGAGATAAGCCGCGGGCGGCATCGGGAGCGCGCGCTTCAGGGCAAGCAAACCCTGTTCGCGCTCCATGGCCACCACTGCGCCGAAGCCGAACAGCCCTGGTCCCATCACGCCAAATACATCGAAAGCCGCGAAAGTGAAGACAGCCGACTTGTGATCCGCGCGAAGGGCGGGGCCGAAAAGAAGCACCGCAAACAGAAGGTACAAAGCCACGGGAAGGCTCAGGAACGGTATCCCAAAAGCCGGCGTGCGCAGCATACGCACGGTTTCGTATTTCGCTTCCGTAAAATACGCGTTCAATACCCGGCCGATGGGCATCGCACGATTCGTGGCAGCCCGGCTGCCGGGGATCTCTATCGCAGTCGCATTCATTGTGGGGTCTCCTGTGTCAGCTCCGCGAACGCTTCCGAAAGCCCGGCGCGGCGCACTTCCAATCCTTCCAGGGCCTCGTCGGCAGCCAGCAATCGCCGCACGACGTCTTCAGCATTGTTCGCACGAATGTGCATTTTAACCTGGCTGCAGGTTACGCTTTCGACGCCGGGCCAGCTTTCCACCTCGTGAACCGCGAGCGTAGTGGAGCAACTGATGTGCTTCTGAACGATGTGGCCGCGGATTTCGCTCACGGTGCCGCAGGCGATCAGACGTCCACGGGCGAGCACGGCGACGCGATCCGCCAGCGCTTCCGCTTCTTCCAGATAATGTGTGGTCAGCACGATGGAAGCGCCCTGCTCCACCAGCCGCCGCAAAACACCCCACATCATTTCCCGGGCCTGAATGTCGAGCCCGACTGTCGGCTCGTCCAGAAACAGCAATTTCGGGCGTCCGCACACTGCCACGGCAAATTGCGCCTGACGTTTTTGTCCCGCCGAGAGCTTGCCATAGGGACGATCGCGAAGCGGTGAGGTGTGGGTCATCTCCAAAACGGCGTCTACGGTGAGCGGATCGGGATAGTAGCTGGCGGCAAGATCAATTTGCTCGCGGACGCGGAGCTCAGGCGCGAGTGCGACCTCCTGCATCATCACACCCACTTGGCGGCGTGCCTCGACGCGCCGGGGCGATTCGCCGAACATCTGGACCGAGCCATGGTCCGGCGAGCGGAGCCCCAGCATGATCGAAATGGCCGTGGATTTGCCTGCGCCATTAGGACCGAGCACGGCGAAGAGCTCGCCGCGGCGCACTTCGAGCTCCAGGCCGTCCAGAGCAGTGGTTTTGCCGAACTTCTTGCTTACGTCTGCCAATCTCGCCACGCAATCAGTATTCATTACCGTCTCCTCTCAACAGCGCAACCCACTCCCTCACGGTCGGGGTTCGGTAGCAATTCCAGAAACCCACTTTCATTGCAGACGCGGTCCAATGGCGACCGAATCGCAGGCGTTCACACGAGTGTGAACGCGGCACGCAGGAGTGTTCCCATCACGGCGGACCGTGCAACAATATTGATGAATATAAAGGACTTGCCTGCGGCAGCATCCTTTACATTCGAGGGTGCGTGCGCCACGGGGCGTCTTCATCCCCTTTTGTGAGCCAAGGCACCGACTCCCTCACGGTCGCGGTTCGGTAACACTCCCTAAACATGAGGCATCTTTGAAGAACCACGAACGTAAGCGACAGGTTGTTGCTATTTCGCGGCCAGCCAGACGTTGAGGTCAGGAAAAAACGAGGTCATGCGGATTCTCGTCCACAGGGAAGTTGGGACCAAGCTTCCCGCGACCCTTAAGAATCGGGCTTTTCTTGGGTTCAGGAAAGGGCTGCTCAACGGCTTGCACGATCAACGAACGAATCGAAGTACCTGACTGTTCCGCTCGGCGGCGGAGCAGATTGTGCAAAGGCTCAGGGATTTCCACGGCAATTCGAGCGGGCATTGGTCACTTATCCAGCCACCAGTGCAGCGGCGCCGTGGTGAGCCACGGAACGTAAGTGATCAGCAAAACTGTGCCCATCAAGATGAACAAGAATGGCAGCGTGGCCCAGATGATGGTGCCCATGGGCTTCTTGAATCGGTACGCGGAGAGGAACAGATTGATGCCCACCGGCGGATGCAGATAGCCCAGTTCGAGGTTGGCGATGAAGATGACGCCCATTTGCACCGGGTCGATGCCGTAGACGGCGGCGAGTGGTTGGATCAGCGGCACCACCACCAGAATCGCCGCGAATATGTCCATGATAGCGCCCACCAGCAGTAGCGCGCCGTTCAGCAGCAGCAGGAACAGGTATTTGGATTCGACGTGCGTCTGTACCCACGAGATCAGTTTCGCAGGCACCTCGGCATAAACCAGATAATTGGTGAAACCGAGTGCGACGCCCATGATCAGTAGGATGCCGCCCACGATGGTGGCGCACTCGATAAATACTTCCCGGTAATCGCGCGTTAGTTTGAGGTTGCGATAGATGAAGACTTCCACGACGAACGCGCAAAAAGCGGTGAGTGCGGCGGCCTCGGTCAGCGTACCAAATCCGCCGAACAGTCCCACTACCATGATCACCGGCAGCGCCAACTCCCACTTGGCTTTCCAGATTGCGGCCGCAGCTTCGCGAGGCACGAAGCGTTCGCGAACCGCTCCGTACTTTAATCCCATGTAAATTCCCACTGCCGCTACACAGCTCACCATCAGAAGTTCGGGTAGGATCGCGCCGGTGAATAAACGGGGCATGGGCGTCCGCGAATACACGCAGTAGAGAATCGCGGGAATGCTGGTGGGAAACAAGAGGCCGAGCGATCCGGATGAGGTCAGCAATCCAATGGAGAAATTCTCCGGGTAGCGCGTCTTAACCAGCATGGGCACCAGCAACCCGCCGAGCGACAGAATGGTGAGCCCTGAGCCGGCGAAAGTGAAAACGGTGCAGATGGCGACGGTGGCAATAGCAAGGCCGCCGGGTATCCAGCTAAACAGCGCGGTGAACACGCGCAACAAGCGAACGGTGGCGCCGCCTTGCACCATGAAATAGCCGGCCAAAGTAAATAACGGTATGGACGGCAGCAGAGGCGATGCCACCAGGCGATACATTTCGACAGGAACGGAAGCGGCGGGCGTTCCGGCGTTCCAGAAAAGCAGGAGAGCGAGTCCACCGAACACGGCGAAAATGGGAAGGCCGAGCACGCTAACGATCAAGAGAGCGGTCAGCGACAGCGGGAGTACGCCGACCGTGCCGACGGGAATGACAAATCCGATCAGAGCCGGGATGAAGAGTCCGAGAGCGGCCACCGCGCGGCCCTTCCAGCTTTTGCTCGCGTGCGAGACGGCTCGCAGAGCGATCACGGCGAAACCGATCAGCATGATGGACAGGGCGGTCCACTTTGGCACGCCGGGCAGGAGGTAACTTCCCGAGTCGCGTTCCGATGTAACGAACAAGTAGCTGGCCCAAGCCAGACAAGTGGAAACGGCGGCCAGGGCCGTGCCGGAAAGCACCTTCGCGGGTCCGCGCCACGATTCCGGCAGGAACGAACTGGAAGACAATCCGAGCAGTCGGTCCGAGCGCGAGGCGAGCATCCCGCCCAGCATCCCGATCCACAGCGTGAGCTGCTGCACCACTATTGCAGAACCAGGGATGCCGGACCAGCGAAACTGCCGCGCGGCCATCTCGATCACCGGGAGCACCGTCATTAACGAGAGCGCCACAACGGAGAAGAAGTTCTCGAAAGTTTGAAATGGTGTGCTGGGTCCGGTAGTTTCGGGAGGTGGGGGCGCCTGGCTCACGGCTTAACCGCCGCAGTGGCCACCGGATGAGCTTTGCGGTATTCGTCGCGAAGCCGTTTCACCTGGTCGAACAGATCAGCGGGAACCACGGGTCCGCGGAACTTCGGCCAGATACTTTCGGTAAGTTTGCGCCATTCCGCGACCGTTTTGGCATCGGGGTGAACTACATTGAGGCCGAACTGCTGCATGATCGGGACCGCGCCGGCTTCGGCTGTGCGGATCTCAGCGCGCAGGGCCACGCCCGCCGTGCGTGCGGACGCGAGCATCTGCTTTTGCACCGGCGTCGGGATCTTATCCCAGACGCCTTTGTCGATCAGCGTCGCGCCCACCAGTTGCGCGAACGATATATCCAGCATGTTCTTCGCGCCGCCGAACCATTGGTTGCTCAGTGCAATCAACGGCGGCGATTGGAATGCTTCAATCAACCCGGTTTGGAGGCCGGTGAGAATATCGGTGGCCGCGAGCGCGACCGGATGAAAGCCGTTCGACTTGTATAGTTCGAAAGTAACGCTGTCGCCCTGCAAGACGCACAATCTCAACCCACGGATTTCGTCGGGACGGGAAACCGGCCGCTTGGTGAAGAAATGTACCGAGCCGGCGTCGCCCCAATTGAGAACAATGAAGCCGCGCTGCGCCATTCCTTTTTCCAGGCGCGCGGAGATGTGGTCGCGGACGTAATCCAGTTCCTCCCAGGAATCGAGCATCATCGGAATTTGCAAAGCTGAAACAGCGGCGTCGATTCCGCTCAAACCGGCGCCTGAAATCGCGACGGCCTGGAGGCCATGGATGCGGACTTTCTGGACCATCTCCGGCTCGTCGCCCTGCTCGCCGCCGGGATAAATTTTCAGTTCGATCTTGCCGCCGGAAGCCTTCTTCCATTCCTCGCCCATGTTGAGCAGGATGTCGTGCCAGCGGGAACCTTTGGGCACCAGCGTCCCCAGGCGAATAACGGTGGTTTGGGCGGGAAGCATTGCCGAAGCGATCAGGAACGCGAAGACGAGGCGGGCCATGACAAGCATGGTAGCGCAAGCCGTGGGGTGGCACTGGACAACGTGATGTTTCAAGCTACTGATGCGCGGCCAGGTCTTGCTCAAAGCTCACTGGCGGATTATAGTGCAGGAAGCGGCCGCAGCTTTCACAGAACATCAACTCTTCGCTGTGCCGCAGATCCTGGAAAAACTGCGGACGCAACACGATCTGGCAAGATCCGCAGCGGCCGTTCTCGATCTCGGCCACCACCACTCCGTGCCATTTCTTGCGAATGCGTTCATAGTCCCTGTAGGTTTGCGGTTTTAGGCCCGCAACCAAGGTCTTGCGTTCGGCCCGCAGTTGCTCGAGCTGCTTTTGATCCACGGCGGTTCGCTCGCGGGCACGCGTCTTCTCCGCTTCAACAGTCTGTTTCTCTTCTTTCAGCGCGGCTTCCGCTTTCTTTACGTTCACATCCAGCGGCTCGGCCTCGGACATCAAATCCAGGGTGCGATCTTCGGCCTTGCGGATGGAATCTTCACAGAAAGTGATCTCGTGCTGGAAGGCGCGATACTGCTCGTTGGTTTTGGCTCCCAGCATCTGGTCTCTCAGCTTCGAGATTTTCTGCGACTCGACTTTGACGTCGTCTTCCAGGCGCTTCCGTTCTTTTTGGTTCGCCACCAGCGCGGCCCGATCGGCCTCCAATCGGCGAAGGTGGGAATCCAGCGCCTTCTCGATCTGCGCGATGTGTTTCGGAAGGGTGGCAACTTCCCGCTCTAGCTCCGCAATCTTCAAATCCAGCGATTGTAGGCGGGCGACCTGCTCAATATCTGCAGCCATCTACGTGCATCTTAACATTTCCTTCGAAGCCCCAAGTATTTCGAGGACGGAACGTAACGTGAACGGCACTGTCAAACATCATACGTAGGATGCCATGCTTCCGAATTCTCGCTTTGTTCCTAGGCGTCGGCTGGGCCTTCAGCGCTCTTTTGGCTGCTGAAGATAGCTTGCCCCCGGCGCAAATTAAAGTGGACGGTGCGGTGATCGACGTAACGTTCGCCCCAGGAAAAATCGACCTGCCGCAAGAACGTATCCTGGCTTGGATCACGACCGCGGCGGAAGCGGTTACGGAATACTTCGGCCACTTTCCGCTCCCGCATCCTCGAACCGTTGTGCACCCTACTGAAGGACGCAGTGGGATCTTTCACGGAACCACCTACGGCTCAGACGGCGGATTCACGCGAATCTCGGTGGGACAACACACCAGCCAGAAAGAGCTCGATACCGACTGGATGATGACTCACGAACTAACCCATATGGCATTCCCCGACATCGCGGGCGATAGACGCGAGCATCATTGGATCGAGGAAGGAATGGCGACGTATATCGAACCGATCGCACGCTGCCAGATCGGCAATCTGACAGCGGAACAAGTTTGGGGCGAGATGGCGAAATACATGCCGCAGGGCCTGCCTGAGGCGGGCGACCAAGGCCTGGACAAGACGCACACCTGGGGCCGAACCTACTGGGGCGGTGCGCTGTACTGGCTGATGGCCGACGTCCAGATTCGGCAGCGCACACGAAATCAAAAAGGACTGCAAGACGCGATGCGGGCGATTGTGGCGGCCGGCGGCACTATCGTTCACGAATGGCCCATCGAGAAGGTGCTGAAAGTTGGAGATCGCGCAACCGGCACGACGGTGCTGGCCGATCTCTACAATCGAATGAAAGCGACTCCGGTTGAAACTGACCTGGATGATTTGTGGCGCAAGCTGGGCATCCAGGTGAAGAACGGCGTGGTGACGTTTAACGACGATGCGCCGCTGGCGAAGATTCGCACGGCGATTACGGTGGCGAGAAGGCTGTGAAAAAATCACCGACTCCCTCACGGTCGCGGTTCGGTAACACTCTCTATCCGAACCGCGAGCGTAAGTCACTTCCAAATTCTCCGAAGTATCGGTCCGACCAGTGACCGGGTGGCTAGGTCTAGCTCGGTTACTCGTAATATGCGGCAGGCGGCGTAGAAGATTACTAGCCCGAATGGAATCGAGGTCGCGAGATCGGCCAGGCGGGCCCAGCGCGTGGTGCCGAGCCAGGCTTGCATCCCGTGGCTCGAGAGCCAAACGGCGGCGCCCATCACCGCGGATGCTAGCGTGATTCTCCAGATGCTGCTTGCTAGGTTTCTGCCGTAGATCCCGCCGATCCGGCCGCGCAGGATGGCAAACAGCGCCACCGCTCCGAAGATCGCCACGGTGGACGTGGAAAGCGCCAGGCCGGCGTGACTCAGATTGGTGGTCCTGAGCAGTAATACCGCTGTGATGTAATTGACGGCGATCGAAGCCAAGCTGATCAGCATCGGCGTCCGCGCGTCATGCAGTGCATAGAACGCCGGATTTAAAACTTTGAGCGCTGCATATCCAGCCAGGCCGACAGCGTAGCAGGAGAGCGCCAGCGCGGTCTGATGTGTGTCGTACGCTCGAAATTTCCCACCCTGGTAGATGGCGCCGATCATGCTGTCCCCAAGAACGATAAGCCCGATCGAGGAGGGCAGCGTCAAAAGAAAAACCATGCCGAGCGATTTGGAGAGGGTCCGGCGGAATTCCTCGAAGTTTCCCGCGCCGGCGCTTCTTGAAATGGAAGGGAGTGTCGCGGAGGCGATGGCCACTCCAAACAATCCCAAGGGCAATTGCATAAAGCGGAACGCGTAGCCCAGCCAGCTCACCGGACCGTTGCCCGGAATGCGGGATGCGAAGTTGGTGTTCACCATTACATTGATCTGTACGGCGGCGTTGCCCAGAATCGCCGGACCCATGAGCGTGAAAATCCTGCGCAGGCCTGGATGATTCCAATCGAAGCTGGGATGAAAACTGAATCCTTCCCGCCGCAGCGATGGCAGTTGCCAGATGAGTTGCAGTGCTCCGCCCAGCACCACTCCGATGGCCATTCCGGAGATCGGCTCGACGCCGATTAATGGGCCAAGCCAGTAGCCGAAGGCGAGTCCAAACGCAACCGAACCGATGTTAAAGAACGTGGACGCGAGAGCGGGCACGGCAAAGCGGTTGCAGGCGTTGAGCACTCCCATAGCCTGCGCGGCCAGCGCCACCAGCAGCAAGAATGGAAACATGATGCGGGTCATCTTCACGGCCAGCTCGAATTTGCCGGGTACCTGGCGGAATCCCTCGGCCAGCAACAGGACCAACGTGGGGCTGAAGATGACGCCTAACACGCAGAACGCGCCGACGATCAGAATCAGCGCCGTGGCCACGAGGTTCGAAAGGACGGCTGCTTCTTTTCTACCCTTCTGCGAAAGCGTTTGCGTGAAGATGGGGACGAAGGCCGAGGACAGGGCGCCTTCCGCGAACAGATCGCGAGTGAGATTGGGAATGCGGAATCCCAGCAGAAAGGCGTCGTAAACGAACCCGGCGCCGAACAGCCGGGCCATCACCATTTCGCGAACCAATCCGGTGAGGCGTGACATGGCCACCGCCGCCGAGACGATGCCCGCTGACCGGACCACGCTCTCGGCCGGTATCGGATTCTGAATGTTAGTTTCCAAAAGCCGCCTTACTTCGCGCCCGTTACGAACGTGCTGGGGTGGCCCTAATATGTGGCTGGAACATGGACGCTGGTACCCCCCATTATAATTAGGGACGGAAGATGAAGTGCAGCCGCTGTGCAACAGACAATCCGGAGACTAGCCGGTTTTGCAGCGCATGTGCCAATGCGCTCTCGTCCAGCTCGCCGGCTTCGATGATTGCGACGCAAGTGGCTTTTGTGCGTCCGCTATCGTCGGATCCCTCGTCCGATGACGGCCGCTTCGTGCCGGGCACGCTGTTGGGCGATCGGTATCGCATCGTCAGCAAACTGGGCGCGGGTGGAATGGGCGAGGTTTATCGCGCCACCGATCTGCGGCTCGGCCAGCAGGTGGCACTCAAGTTTCTGCCGCAGGAAATGGCGGAGGATCCGAAAGCGCTGGCCCGTTTTCATAATGAAGTCCGCATTGCGCGGCAAGTGGCGCATCCCAACGTGTGCCGCGTTTATGACATCGGCGAGGTGGAAGGAATTCCATACCTTTCGATGGAGTACGTGGATGGCGAAGATCTGAATTCGTTGCTCAGAAGGATCGGGCGGTTGCCGCGAGACAAAGCGCTCGAAATCGCTCGCAAGCTTTGCGCCGGTCTCGCCGCGGCGCACAACAAAGGCGTGCTGCATCGCGATCTCAAGCCCGGCAACATCATGATCGACGGGCGCGGCCAGGTGTTGATCACGGACTTTGGCCTGGCGGGAATTATGGGCCAAATCGATGGCGCGGAGGCCCGCAATGGAACGCCCGGCTACATGGCGCCTGAGCAGCTTTCCGGAAAAGAAGTGTCCGTGAAGAGCGACGTGTACGCGCTGGGCGTGGTGCTGTACGAGATGTTCACCGGGAAGCGGCCGTTCAATGCTTCCACTCGCGCGGAGCTGATCAAACTGACCGAAGAAGGGATGCCGGTGGCTCCCCGAAATATCGTCAAGGAGATCGATCCGTTGGTTGAGAACGTCATTCTGCAATGCCTGTCGCCCGATCCGCGTAATCGGCCGGATTCCGCGCTGGCTGTTTCAGCCGGGCTGCCGGGCGGCGATGCTTTGGCGGCAGCGCTGGCCGCGGGAGAAACGCCGTCGCCCGAAATGGTGGCGGCTTCCGGCCAGAATGCTAAATGCAACCGCGTGATGGCGGCGAGTTGCCTGGTAGCCGTTATCGCCGGAATGGCAATCTACGCCGCAGTGAATCAAAGAATCAATTTGTTGACCAAGATTCCGATGGACAATCCGCCGGAAGTGCTGCTGGCGAAGGCTCGCGAGATCAGCCAGAAACTCGGCTATACAGGCACGCCGGTTTCGAGCGCTTATGTTTTCGATTACCGTTTCGGCAGCATCAATATTGTAATGCGCCGGTGGAACGAAGCGAAGGGCGCGCAGCTGGCGCCAAGCCGTCCGCCAGCAGTGGCGTTCGTGTATCGCGCGAGCCCAGTGCCGCTGGCGCCGCGCCACGCATCGGACATTCCGCGCGTTACTCGCAGCGATCCGCCCGAAACCGTTCCGGGAATGCTGGAGATTTCCACCGATATGCAGGGCCGGATGCGTGGCTTCCTCGCCGTGCCGCCCGAGGTTGATGGTGGGAAAGGTCCGTGGCCCGAGCCCGACTGGCCGGTGTTCTTCGCAGCCGCCGGTCTCGATCTCGCAAG
>CZKS01000033.1_pt1 | contig 40439 bp, 37 predicted proteins | sample 1122221 | NCBI WGS metagenome assembly CZKS01 (sample SAMEA3539301, study PRJEB10725) | soil metagenome | biome: tundra; feature: field; material: soil | place: USA | collected 2010-05 | depth 0.15 m
GCTCGGAAATCCCGCACCTTTGAGACCCACCACTTGATCCCGGACAATAACTCCCGCTTCGGGATCTCCCCCGGCCTTCCGAAAGGTGATGAATTTCACAAGCTTGTTAGTCGGACTCTCTTACGCGGCCTTCTGAATCTTGCCGCTACGAATGCAGGAAGTGCACACTCGGATGCGCTTAGCCGCGCCCTTCACGATGGCATGTACGGTCTGCAGATTCACATTCCAACGCCGCTTGGTCACATTGTGCGCATGACTGATCTTGTTGCCAAACCTGGGGCCGCGCCCGCAAACTTCACATACTTTCGCCATGGTGATTTCGCTCCTAAGGGTGGAAGCTTCAGTTTATCAGCTTCAGCCCGGCACACGCAACCGGAGTAAGGGGTCAGTTCAGTTGTGCTACATTACTTGAGTCACAGCCCATGACCTCCGAAGATTTTCGCCAATTGGCACTCCGACTTCCGGAAGCTGCGGAAAGCTCTCATCAGGCGCACCCGGATTTTCGGGTGCGCGGAAAGATCTTCGCGACGCTTGGCTATCCCACCGAGGACTGGGCGATGGTCAAGCTTCCTCCGGAACAGCAGGACATTTTGTGCAAGACCGAACCGGCCGTATTCGTACCCGTGAAGGGTGGATGGGGTCGCCAGGGCGCGACGAACGTGCGCTTAAAGGCAGCCAAGAAGGCTGAGGTGCGCGGCGCACTACTGACAGCCTGGCGCAAGGTTGCTCCCAAGCGCCTGGCGTCGGAGACCCGAACGCCGAAGCATTGATCTAGAATTGGAAAGGGAGAATACCTTGAAAATCAACTTTTTGATAATCGCGGCGTTGACCGCCAGCAGCACATGGGCCGCCGATGCAACGGCCGGGAAAGCAGTCTTTGCAACCAAGTGCAAGAGTTGTCACGGCGCCGATGGCGAGGGAAACCCAGCCATTGCCAAGGCTATGAAAGTGGAAATGAAGCCGCTCAGCGCCAGCACCGCCGATGTGAACGCAGTTGTCACTAAGGGACAGGGCAAGATGAAGCCCCTGTCCAGCGTTACCGGTGCCGATCTGGACAACGTAGTAGCCTACGTTAAGAGTCTGAAGAAATAGCCCGGTAGCAGCCAAACTCAGTATCATATTCTCCGGACGGCCTCTAAATCCCGGAGTTCCACGTTGCCGAAAAAGGTGCATCATAGGTAGTGATGTCTACGTCCGCCCAACCTCAACCGGCTTCGGCCAACATTGACCAGCTCTCGATTAATACAATTCGCACTCTGGCCATGGACGCCGTCCAGCAGGCCAACTCCGGCCATCCTGGCACGCCCATGGCGATGGCTCCAGTTGCCTATTGCCTATGGCAGCAGTTCCTGAGATTCGATCCCGATGATCCTATTTGGCCGAACCGGGATCGCTTCGTCCTCTCCATTGGCCACGCATCGATGCTGCTTTATTCGTTGCTGCATCTGGCCAAGGTGAAGGCCGTCAATCCCGAGTACGAAACGCTGGGCGAGCTGAGCGTGCCGCTAGAGGATCTCAAGAATTTCCGCCAGCTCGATAGCAAGTGCCCCGGCCATCCGGAGTATCGCTGGACCTCCGGTGTTGAGACCACCACCGGTCCGCTGGGTCAAGGCGTGGCTTCCAGTGTCGGTATGGCGATCGCCGCCAAGTGGATGGCGCAGCACTTCAACCGCCCGGGGTTCGACATGTTCGACTATGCCGTCTATGCGCTGGCCGGCGATGGCTGCATGATGGAAGGCGTGAGCGGCGAGGCGGCTTCACTCGCCGGCCATTTGAAGCTCTCCAATCTGTGCTGGATATACGACAACAACCACATCACCATTGAGGGCAACACTGCGCTGGCATACAGCGACGACGTGGCTACGCGCTTCATCGGCTATGGCTGGAACGTCACCCGCGTGGGTGACGCCAACGATCAGGAAATGCTGTCGCGAGCGTTCAAAGTTTTCAAAGCCACCACGGACCGGCCGACGCTCATCATCGTGGACAGCCACATCGCCTATGGTGCGCCGAACAAGCAGGACACCAGCGCCGCGCACGGCGAACCGCTGGGCGAACAGGAGATCCGGCTCACCAAACTCAACTACGGTTGGCCGGAAGACGCGAAGTTTCTGGTGCCGGACGGCGTCTATGAGCGTTTTGAGGAGTTGCTGGGGCAGCGCGGTCACGAGTTGCGCGAAGCCTGGATCGCGAAGTTCGGAGAATACAGCCGCGAATTCCCGGAGCTCGCGAACCAGCTGTTTAAAATGCAGCACCGGCGCCTTCCGGACGAATGGGACCGCGACATTCCGTTCTTTCCTCCGGACGCAAAAGGCCTGGCCGGCCGCGACGCTTCGGGTAAAGTGCAGAACGTCATCGCCCAGCGCGTGCCCTGGCTCATCGGCGGCGCGGCGGACCTTGCGCCCTCCACCAAGACGCGGCTCACGTTCGATGGCGCCGGTGACTTCGGCCCGGCGAACTACGCGGGACGCAATTTCCACTTCGGCATCCGCGAGCACGCCATGGGTTCCATCCTGAACGGCATGTCTACATCGAAAATCAGGCCGTTCGGCTCGGGCTTCCTGATCTTTAGCGACTACATGCGCGCGCCCATTCGCCTGAGCGCCCTGATGGAACTTCCCGTGATCTACATCTTTACGCACGATTCCATCGGCGTCGGCGAAGATGGACCTACGCATCAGCCGGTGGAACAACTAATTTCGTTGCGCGCCATCCCTGGTCTGACCGTGCTTCGCCCGGGCGATGCTAACGAAATAGCAGAAGCCTGGCGCTTGATTATGGAGTTCCGGCATCAGCCGGTCTGCTTGATTCTTTCCCGCCAGAATATGCCGACTCTGGATCGCACTAAGTATGCGCCTGCTTCGGGCCTGGCAAAAGGGGCCTACGTCCTGGCGGACGCGCTGGACGGCGAGCCGGAAGTGATTCTGATCGGAACCGGCAGCGAGGTTTCGCTGTGCGTGGACGCCTACGAAAAACTGACTGCCGAGGGAATAAAGACGCGCGTGGTCAGCATGCCATCCTGGGAGTTGTTCGATCATCAGCCCAAGGAATATCGGGATCGCGTGCTGCCTCCGGATGTGAGGGCGCGTGTGTCGGTGGAGCAAGCTTCCACAGTTGGCTGGCAGCGCTACGCCTATCGAAGCATCGGTATGAACACATTTGGCGCCTCGGCGCCGCTGAAAGAACTGCAAAAGAAATTCGGGTTCACTCCCGATGCCGTCGTGGCCGCAGCCAAGGAAGAGATCATCAAAGCAGTAGGACGATAAGACATGCGCACCGTGATCGGTTCCGACCATGCCGGATTTGAATTGAAGACCACGCTGGCAAAATTCTTGAGTGAGCTTGGCGACCAAGTGCTGGACGTAGGAACTTCGAGCACCGATCCAGTGGATTATCCTGATTTCGCCGAAGCGGTGGGAAAAGCGGTTCTGGATGGCCGTGCCGACCGTGGCGTGCTGATCTGTGGAAGCGGCGTGGGCGCGTCTGTCGCCGCCAACAAGCTGCATGGAATCCGCGCCGGCTTATGTCACGATAGCTATTCAGCGCACCAGGGAGTGGAGCACGATGACATGAATGTCCTGGTGTTGGGCTCCCGCGTCATCGGCCCGATGTTGGCTGAAGAGTGCGTCCGGGCATTCGCCGGCGCGAAATTTACCCGCGAGGAGCGCCACGTTCGCCGCCTGAATAAAGTTAAGGCCATAGAAGCACACGGCTAGTTAACAAAAAGTTTCTGGTTCCTGGTTTCTGGTTCGTGAAACAATAGCAGAAGGCGCCGCTAACTAGAAACTAGAAACTAGAAACCAGAAACGAGGAAAGAATGAGCGTCCCCACACTTACCGCCCCCAAGACCGTGAACCCCATTCGCGAGCTGACCAAATACGGCCAATCCGTCTGGTTGGATTATATTCGGCGCAGTTTGATCTCGAGCGGCGAACTGAAGCGCTTGATTGATGAGGATGGTCTCGGCGGTGTCACCTCCAACCCCGCCATATTCGAAAAAGCCATCACCGGCAGCACCGATTACACCGACGCGCTACTCGAATTACAAAAGCGCAAGGACCTGGACGCTATGGGAGTCTACGAAATTCTGGCTATCCAGGACATCCAGGACGCAGCCGACACTCTGCGCCCGGTTTACGACCGCACCAAGAAGCGCGACGGCTATGTCAGCCTGGAAGTTTCCCCGTTCCTGGCCAAAGACACGCAGGGCACCATCAAGGACGCCCGCCGTCTGTGGAAGGCCGTGAATCGCCCCAACCTCATGGTGAAAATTCCGGCCACGTTGGAGGGAATCCCGGCCATCCAGCAATGCATCAGCGAGGGGATCAATATCAATGTCACGCTGCTTTTCGCGCAGGAGATGTACGAAAAGGTGGCGCAGGCTTACATCGCGGGATTGAATACCTACGCGGCGTCAGGCGGCGATCCGCAGCATGTGGCCAGCGTAGCCAGCTTCTTCATCAGCCGCATCGACAGCATGGTGGATTCTATATTGAAGGCCAAGCTGAAGAGTTCCGCCGATCCGAAAGAGCAGGCTTTGCTCAAGAGCCTGACGGGCAAAGTCGCAATCGCGAACGCCAAGCTCACCTACCAGCGTTATAAGGAGATTTATGCCGGCCCCGAATGGTCGGCACTGGCTAAGAAGAACGCGCAGACGCAGCGCCTGTTATGGGCCAGCACCAGCACTAAGGACCCGAGTTACTCCGATGTGATGTATGTTGAGGAACTGATCGGACCCGATACGGTCAATACCATTCCGCCCGCCACTTTCGATGCATTCCGCGAGCATGGCAAGCCGAAGGCCAGCCTGGAGGCCGACCTCGACCAGGCTCACGACACCATGGAGACGCTGGAGGCGGTCGGCGTCTCGATGAAGAAAGTTACTGACGACCTGGTGACGCAGGCCGTCAAGCTGTTCGCCGAGCCGTTCGACAAACTGCTGAACACGGTGGATGCAAAATGCAAGTATGCGTCGAAGGCCGAAGTGGATCCGCAAACCTATAGCTTGCCCGCGGAGCTCAACGCGCAGTTTCAAGAAGCAATCGAGGATTGGAAAATGGCGGGCAAGGTTCGCCGGCTGTGGGCTCGTGATGCGTCGCTGTGGACCGGATCGGACGAGGGAAACTGGCTGGGATGGCTGGGGATCACCGAGGATCAGCTCGCGAACCAGCAACATTTCGCCGACGTCGCCCGTGATGTGAAGGCTGCGGGTTTCAAGAACGCTCTGCTGCTTGGAATGGGCGGATCCAGCCTGTGTCCCGAAGTTTTTAAGATGACCTTCGGGAAAATCGATGGGTACCCTGAACTGTTCGTACTGGATTCCACCGATCCCGCGCAGGTGAAGGCTTTTGAAAACAAAATTGACATTGCCAATACGATTTTCATCGTCTCCAGCAAGTCCGGCTCGACGCTCGAGCCGAACATCTTCAAGCAGTATTTCTTCGAACGGGTCAAGCAGGTGGTAGGCGCCGACAAAGCCGGCAGTCGCTTCATAGCCATTACCGATCCTGGGTCGAAGTTCGAGCAGATAGCCCAAGCCGATGGTTTCCGCCACATATTCCACGGCGTGCCGAGCATCGGTGGCCGCTATTCGGCGCTCTCGGATTTCGGAATGGTCCCGGCGGCCGTGATGGGCATTGACGCTCCGAAGTTTCTGGACCAGGCCGATGTCATGGCCATCTCCTGCTCGTCCTGTCTGCCTGTCGACAAGAATCCCGGAGCGCAGTTGGGGCTGATCCTCGGCTTGGCGGCGAAGAGCGGCCGCGATAAGGTAACGCTCATCACATCCCCCGGCATTTCGGATTTCGGGGCATGGCTCGAACAATTGTTGGCCGAATCCAGCGGTAAGGAAGGCAAGGGAATTATCCCGGTGGATCGTGAGCGCTTGGGAGCGCCTGAAGTATATGGCAACGATCGCGTGTTCGCGTACATCCGTCTGGAAAATGGCGCCGATGCGGCGCAGGACGCCGCGGCGGACGCACTGGCGAAGGCCGGCCATCCGGTGATTCGGATAGCGCTAACCGACACATACAACCTCGGCCAGGAAATGTTCCGTTGGGAATTCGCAATTGCAGTGGCGGGTTCCGTGATCGGCATCAACGCCTTCAATCAGCCGGACGTCGAAGCCAGCAAAATCGCAACCAAGAAGCTCACTACTGAATATGAGAAGAGCGGATCGCTACCGCCGGAATCGCCCATCCTCTCCGAGAACGGCATTCAGTTGTTCACCGATGAAAAGAACGCGGCCGCGCTCGCAGCCGCAGCGGGTAACGATAAAACGCTGGACGGTTATCTTCGCGCGCACCTGGGCCGGATCAAGGCCGGAGATTATTTCGCGCTGCTGGCCTATGTGGAAATGAATCAAGGGCACGAAAAGACGCTGCAGGATATTCGTATCGCGGTGCGCGACAAGAAACGCGTCGCAACCTGTCTCGGATTTGGCCCACGCTTTCTGCATTCCACCGGCCAGGCGTACAAAGGCGGCCCCAACTCAGGCGTTTTCCTTCAGGTCACCTGCAACGATAAGGCCGACCTTGCGGTACCCGGCCAGAAGTATACTTTCGGTGTGGTGAAGGCGGCGCAGGCCCGCGGCGATTTCCAGGTGCTGGCCGAACGCAACCGCCGAGCCCTGCGCGTCCATTTGGAAGATGTCGAAACCGGCCTGGCAACTTTAGCGAAGTTGATATAACGCGTGACCTGGCAAGTCGGAGACTTGCCCCAAGGGGACTAATAAAAGGGAGCAACTATGCAACTCGGAATGATCGGTCTGGGTAGGATGGGCGCCAACATGGTGCGCCGGTTAATGCGAGGCGGACACCAGTGCGTAGTGTTCGACCTGAACCCCGCAAACGTCAGCGGCCTGGTAACGGAAGGCGCCACCGGCGCCACGTCCATGGAGGACTTCGTTCAGAAACTCACCAAGCCGCGCGCGGCCTGGGTGATGGTACCCTCGGGCGACGCCACCGAAAGTACGGTGCTGAAGTTGGCCAGCTTAATGGAGCCCGGCGACACCATCATCGACGGCGGCAACTCCTATTTCAAAGACGATATTCGCCGCTCGAAAATAACCAAGGAACGGGGATTGCACTACATGGACGTCGGCACCAGCGGCGGCGTGTGGGGAATCGAGCGCGGCTACTGCATGATGCTGGGCGGGTCCAAGGAATCAGCCGATCGTCTGGACCCGATCTTCAAGACCCTCGCGCCCGGCGTGGGTGAGACTGCTCCAACTCCCGGACGCGAAGGCAAAAAGAGCACCGCCGAGCAAGGTTACCTCTATTGCGGCCCGTCCGGCGCCGGCCACTTCGTGAAGATGGTCCATAACGGCATCGAGTATGGTCTGATGCAAGCCTACGGAGAGGGCTTCGACATCATGAAGAACGCCACTTCCAAGGAGTTGCCCGAGGATCACCGGTACAACCTCGACCTAACCGATATCGCGGAACTTTGGCGCCGGGGCAGCGTCGTGGGATCGTGGTTGCTGGATCTGACTGCCATGGCCCTTACCGAAGATCCCAACCTGTCGCGATTCACAGGGACCGTGCAGGACTCAGGCGAGGGACGCTGGACCATCATGGCTGCTATCGAAGAAGCCGTACCGTGCGATGTGTTATCGTCCTCGTTGTTCACGCGCTTCCGCTCGCGTCAGGAACACACCTTTGCGGAAAAAATGCTGTCGGGGATGCGCAACAAATTCGGGGGCCACGTGGAACGGGCCTCCGGCGGTTAGTAGCGCACCCACATTTGCGTGCCGTGTTCGCACTCTTGCGAACACCGTGTTTGGATGAGTTCAGGGCGTTCACACGAGTGTGAACGCGGCACGCCTGGGGCGTGCGCCACGTCAGACTAGGAGAGCTAAGAAAATGCAGGTGGCAGACGAAACTGTTGTGACAGGACCCAGCACCGGCGCCGGCCGCCCCGGCGATCCCTGCGTCATGGTGATTTTTGGCGCATCCGGCGATCTCACCAAGCGCAAGCTGATCCCCGCGCTGTACAACCTGGCGAAGGACAATCTGCTTTCCAAGGAATTCGCCGTGGTGGGCATCGCGCGGAACGAGATGAGCAGCGAGCAGTTCCGAGACATGATCGGCAAGGAAATCGGCGACTTCGCCACCACCAAGGTCGACCCCGATCTGTGGCATTGGTTCGCACGCCGCATTTACTATATCGCCGGCGATTTCGACGACCCCAAGGTTTACCAGGAATTAGACCAGCTTCTGACCCAGGTGGACAAAGACCATGGCACGCGCGGCAATTACTTCTATTATCTGGCAACCTCGCCCAGCTTCTTCTCGGTGGTGGTCAAACAGTTGGGTGTGGCGGGCCTGGTGAAAGAAGACCGCGGCTGGCGGCGCGTGATCATCGAAAAACCGTTCGGCCGCGATTACGATTCCGCGCGCTCTCTCAACAAAGAAATCCGCCAAGTGCTGGATGAAAAGCAGATCTACCGCATCGACCACTACCTCGGCAAAGAGACCGTTCAGAATATTTTGGTCTTCCGATTCTCAAACGGTATCTTCGAGCCGATCTGGAACCGCCGTTACATCGACCATATCCAGATCACGGTGGCCGAAACGGTTGGGGTAGAGCAGCGCGGCATGTACTACGACAAGGCCGGAACGCTGCGCGACATGGTGCCCAACCACATTTTCCAGCTCATCTCGCTCACCGCCATGGAGCCGCCCGTCTCCTTCGACGCTGACGTAGTTCGCGACGAGCAGGCCAAAATTTTGAAAGCTCTAACGCCTATGACGGACGAAGAGGTGCTGACCCGCACCGTCCGAGGCCAATACGGCGAGGGCCTGGTGAAGGGCGCCAAGATAGCGCCTTATCGCTCCGAGCCCATGGTGGCGCCCGATTCCCGCACCGAGACTTTCGTCGCGATGAAACTGTTCATCGATAATTGGCGCTGGGCGGATGTGCCATTCTACCTGCGCACCGGCAAATCTTTGCCCAAGCGCGCCACCGAAATTTCGATCCAATTCAAGCGTGCGCCTTTTATGTTGTTCCGCCGGACCGCGGTGGACCGGCTGGAGCCCAATCGCCTGGTGCTGCATCTCCAACCCGACGAAGGCATCTCGCTCAGCTTCGGCGCCAAGATTCCAGGACCGGTGGTTCAGATCGGCGGGGTCAACATGAACTTCAATTACGGCGACTACTTCAATGCCACGCCACAGACCGGTTATGAACGTCTGTTGTACGATTGCATGCTGGGCGACGCCACGCTGTTCCAGCGTTCCGACATGGTGGAAGCTGCCTGGCACGTGGTGGCTCCCATTCTGGATGTGTGGGAGGCTTTGCCGCCGCGCCGCTTCCCCAATTACGGCGCCGGCACCTGGGGACCGCCCGAAGCCGAGGAACTGCTCTCGAAAGATCGCCGCCACTGGAGCCTTTGCGAATGATACTGGCCGGCGATATCGGCGGCACCAATACCCGGCTGGCTTTATTCGATGGAACCCCCGATCGCCTGAATCCGCTGGATATCGAAGTGTTCCCAAGTCCGCAGTTCAGCGGGCTGCCGGAAATTGTTCGGAAATATTTGGCCAAACACAATAAAACCGTTCAAGCCGCCGCATTCGGATTGCCAGGCGCCGTAGTGGATGGCCGCGTGGAAACCACCAACCTGCCTTGGGTGGTGGATTCGCGGCATCTGGCCCAAGAGTTAAGCCTGGATCGAGTGGATCTGATCAACGACCTGTTCGCCAATGCGCACGGCATCGTCCTGCTTCAGGAATCCGACTTCGTCGCACTGAATCAAGGGACGCCCAGCCCCACTGGAAACCGCGTGTTGATTTCCGCCGGCACGGGATTAGGTGAAGCAGGCCTGTTGGCCGAAGCTGGCGGAGGGTTCCGGCCATTTCCTTCCGAGGGCGGGCATTGCGATTTCGCGCCCACCAACGAAATCCAAATGGATCTACTGCGTTACCTTTTCGGACGCTTCGAGCATGTCAGCTACGAGCGTGTGCTTTCTGGTCCTGGACTGCATAACATTTACGAATTTCTGCGCGACACCAAGCGCGCCGAGGAACCCAGTTGGCTGGCCGGCGAAATCAAGAACGGCGATCCATCGGCTGCGATCGCGAAGTCAGGGCTGGCAGCGAGCGCCGGCATTGCGGTTCAAGCTCTGGATATCTTCGTTTCCATCTACGGCGCTGAGGCGGGCAACCTGACGTTGAAAGTGGTCGCGACGGCCGGCGCATTCATCGGCGGCGGTATTGCGCCGAAGATTATCGCGAAACTCAAAGACGGAACATTCATGAAGGCATTCACGGCGAAGGGCCGCTTTCAATCATTGCTGTGCAACGTTCCGGTGCGTGTCATAACCAATGACATGACCGCTTTGTTCGGCGCGGGCCGCGTGGCGGCATTGGGTTTCGTTCCTTCACAACACTAAGCGGCGTCGTGCACTCGCGCCTGCTGCTCTCAAACTCGAGTGGACTCCCGCACCACTGCCGCACACTCTTCGCAAAACTCCGCTTGCTTGACGTCCACCAGCTCCACCGAGTGGCTGGACGCCATCACGCACTGCCAGTCGTCGCAATGCCGCAGCCCGTATGTGTGACCCAGCTCGTGAACCGCCTCTTTAGTCAACCGCTCGCGCAGCTTTTCTTCATTTGCCGGAAGCCCGTACCGCTCTTCTTCCAGACGGTACGTAGAAGCCAGGGCGCAGTGTCCATCCACTTCCGCCTCGCCGAATACGAAGGTGAAAATGGGCACAAACAAATCTACCGCCGCGACGCCCAGCACGCGAGTGCGATTGGGCAGGTTCAGCAAACGCAGGCTGTCCAGAATCCTGGTGGAGCGATACTGCTGGCGGGTGTCATCGCGAGCCGGTGCTGGATCGATCACACCCGTTCGCACCCGACAGGGAATCTTGAAGATGCGGGTTAATTCCAACACCAGCGCGTCCAGCCGGCGAGGCTGTACGGCTTCGCCTACCGCGACCAGCTCTATCATCACACCCTAGTCATCCCTCCAGGCCGTAACGTTTCAGCTTCTTGTACAATGTGGTGCGATCGATCCCAAGAATCCGCGCAGCCTGCGAGTGATTGCCTCCGGACTCGCTCCAAATCTGCTCGATATGGCTGCGCTCCACGTTCTCGAGCGTGCGCCCGTTGGGAGTGCCGGCGGATTGCCACGGGAAGGAGAAATCGGCCAGCTTGATTTCCGGGCCGCGCCCCACCACCAGCGCCCGTTCTACCGCGTTCTCCAGCTCCCGAACGTTTCCGGGCCAGTCATGACGCAAAAGCAAATCCATCGCTTCCGGTGCGACTCGAGGAGTCTCGGGCCGGTTCATAGCGGCGCTGAACTTGCGAATGAAACTTTCCACCAGCGGCGGAATATCTTCGCGCCGCTCCCGCAGTGGAGGCAGGTGCAAGCTTACAACTTTCAGGCGGTAATAAAGATCCGACCGGAAAGTGTGTGCCTCAATCAGCGGCTCCAGATCCTTGTTGGTGGCTGCGATACACCGGAAATCCACGTGGAAGGGTTGCGTGCTCCCGACCCGTACAATCTCTTTCTCCTGCAGCACGCGCATCAGATCGGACTGGGTCTTCAGGCTGATATCGCCGATCTCATCCAGGAATACCGTGCCGCCATCAGCCACCTCGAACTTGCCCTTCTTGCGGAACTGCGCGCCCGTAAACGCACCGCGTTCATGGCCAAACAGTTCGCTTTCGAGCAGGGTCTCCGACAGCGCCCCGCAGTGGATGGTCACCAGGGGCATTAAATGCCGCGGGCTGCCGGCATGAATCGCGCGGGCCACCACCTCCTTGCCGGTGCCGCTTTCCCCCGTGATCAGCACGGTCGCGTCACTGGGAGCGACCACCTCGATCATATCCAACACCGACTTCATGCCCGGACTTTTGGCCACCAGAGTGGAATTGGGGAAGACCGCGCTGAGCGTTTCCTGCAGCCTCGCAACGTCGCGCCGCGTACGCCGGTGCTCCAGCGCCTTCTGAACCATATGGACCAGCGCGTCCGGATCCACTGGTTTCGCCAGGTAGTCGTAAGCGCCATGCTTCAGCGCCTGCACAGCGGTTTCCACACTGGCGTAGCCGGTCATAATGATGATGACCAAATCGGGATCGGCCTCTTTCAGGCGCTCCTGCAATTCGAGCCCATCCATGCCGGGCATCTTGATGTCCACCAGCGCCAGGTCCCAATTGTGGTCAGCCACTTCCAGCGCCTCGCGCGCGCTGGCCGCCGCGTAGGACTCGTAACCCTCCGACTTGAACCAACGCAGCAGTGACTCTTGCACCACCAATTCATCATCTACGATCAGAATTCTGCCTTTAGTTGGGATGCCCATATGCGATGGCCTCGGTTTCCACCAACTGCACTTTCTGCTGGACCGGCAGCGTAACCACAAAATCCGCGCCCTCTCCTTCGCTTGAGTGCACTTCTATCGAAGCACCGTGCTGATCGAGAATGCTCTTGGCAACCGCCAGTCCCAGCCCGGTACTCTGCCGTTCTTCTTTGGTGGTGAAAAACGGCGCAAAAATGTGCGGTTGCACGTCACGCGGGATGCCCGGTCCGGTATCTCGCACACGCAGCCGGATAGCTTGCTCCGCCGGCACGCGTTCGGTTTCGATGTGGAGCGAACCGCCGCTGGGCATCGCTTCGGACGCATTCACCAGCAGCACTAGAATCACTTGCTGGATCTGTCCCGCATCACATTCCACAGACGGTAGATCGGGCGCGAGGTGCGTTTCCACCTCCACACCCTGGATTTCGAACTGGTGACGCATCAGCCGCTCGGCCCTTGTGACCAACTCATTCAGATCGTTCAGTCCGCGGTGGAGCGGCGCCTGCCGGGCGAATGTGAGCAGGTTGCGCATGATCTCCCCGCAACGGCGGCTCTCCACCGTGATGACATCGAGTTGCTCCAGCAGAGGCTTCCGCAACTCCTCATCGATGGAGGATTCAGCCACCGCCTTCCAGCACAACCGCGCGAAAGTGAGAATACCAAACAGCGGATTGTTGACTTCGTGCGCTACCGTTGCGGCCAGTTTGCCGAGCGAGGCCATTTGCTCGCCTCGCGCCAGAGCGCTTTGAGTCTGCTCCAGCAATCGGCCGCGGGCCTCGGCCAGGTCGGCCGTCATCTTGTTGAAGGACTCGGCCACGTCGCCGAGTTCATCCTGCGATCGGATGGTCAACCGGTAACCCAAGTCCCCTCCCGCCACGCGGCTGGTGCCTTTGATAAGATCCTGGATTGGCCGGTACAAGACCGCCCATACAAATGCGCCGCTCACCAGGCATAACAGCACTACGGCCGCCATCATAAAACGACCCAGCAGCGTCTGCAGCTTGGCGGCCAGCGCGTCCGCTTCGTCCAGTTTCAACTGCGCGTCCACCACGCCGAGAACCTTTTGCGACGCCGGATGGGCATGGCAGGTGGCGTTCGAACAAGATGCTTCATTCTCGATCGGCCGCAGCGCGGCCATCACGCGCTTTCCCTGAGCGTTCGTAAAGATGCTTACTCGACCCCTTTGGTTGAGCATCCCCGCAGCGTTGGCCTCGGAATGACAAATACAACATCCAGGCGCGCTCTTGTCTACCACGCACCCCAGGTCCCTTGGATCCGTGGAAAACATGGCGCGACCTTCGTTATTGAGTATCCGGAGCCGTTCAATCCCAGGTTCGCGCGCGATACTTCGAATGGTCTGATAAAGCCCCTCGCGATCGTTTTCCAGCATCTGGTAACGGGTACTGTTCTTGATGAGGTCGCTGACTTGGTCGGCGCCCTGCAAGATCAACTCCTCGGACCCGCGACGCTGCAGTTGCAGGCTCCAGTACCCATAGACTCCGAAGATGGTGGCTGTGCTCACCACCAGGCACAGCCCTAGTTTAGTGGCGATTCCCCGCTTCAGGCGCCTCATAAGTGGCTCTCCTAACCCACGCCGGGGAGATCGGCCACTCCAATCCCGAGCCGATCTTCCTCTGGCACAGTAGGTTAATTACAGGCCGGCACAAGAGTATCCAGTTTACGTGCAATCTTCGATCCAATCACGGCAGGAAGAATTCCGCCGTGGTCTTTTGCCATTCCGCGCCCGGGACACCGCTGAGGAGATCGTCCACGGGCCTGCCGCCATCGGCGGCCACGGGAACCAGCGCAGGCTGCTTCGCGTACAGGCGCGTAACTGCGTCCTTCATCCAATTGGTTACCAGGTTGATTGGCAACAGATTGCGCCAAGGACTCAGTTCGTCGTAGACGCGTACGCTAACCAACCAGCCCTTGCCATAGGGATCGCTGCGAAGAAGCGATGGGTTGTTCAGCACCTCGCGGTTTACTTCGACTACTTCGCCCTCAATGGGAGAAATCATGGTTGCGGTTTCACCGTTGCGGTGAAGTTTCAATAACGTTTGCCCCTGCCGGAACCATTGACCGGGCTTGGGTAGGTCGATTTTGTCGATATTCCCCGCCAGCTTAGTTGCAAACTCATCGGCTCCAACGCGAGCTGAGTTCCGCCATTCGCTCTTCAACCACATGTGACCAGGATGATACCGGATTCCCTCCGGCACCAAAAAACCTTCCACGTACCTGGGCGATAGTTCCGCCTCGATTGCAGGCGCAGCGCGGACCGGCGTGGCCTCGATAACTGCGATCTTCACCCGGCTTCGCTGAAGCAGATAGTCCACCAGCACGCCGGAGAAGAATGTCAGGATAACCAGCGACATCCAAATCATAAGTCACCTCCGCTATTCAATGGGGCAATCAGGTGACCGAATATAACTATCCTGTTTTCTATTAATTAGCGGCTCGATGTAGGACACTTCTGTAGAGTTTTTCTACAGGAAGCATGGAACGCCAATCTTATGAGTGTTGGAATTGTAGACACGCCTGTCGCGTTTGGCTACATAGCCGGATCGGCGAAGCTACTGCGCCGCGGGCACTCCCAATTTCCGCTCCAATGCCAGGAAACGGGGCTCAGACCGATAGGGCCGGTAACAGCCCTGCTTGTTCGCATAGACCAACATGCCGTCGCGGTCGGCATATGCTTTATCGAGCCACGCGAACATTTGCTCTTTGTCGCCGAGAACTGCGTACACATTGGCGATATACGTCGACTGCACGAATACGCCCGGCCCGGGCTTCTCGCACTTGTGGAGCAACTCGATCGCTTCCGCCTTACGGCCTTCCAGGGCCAGCCCGAATGCGCGCGTCGGGTCGATCCTGCTGTCGGCCCATATGGCTTGTGCACGGTCGAGCTCCGCGTAAAAGTCCTTGAACCTCCCCGGCTCGAGGTAGGCGTTGGCCAGATGCAAGCGCGCCTCCACGAAGTTAGGATCCAAATCGAGGGCCTTCTTATACTGGGCGATGGCGTCCGCCCGTCTACCAACAAATTGATAAGCTAAGCCAAGATAATTGGCCTGGACGGGTGAAAGCGGGTCCAAGTCGCGCGCGATCTGCATTTCACGCACCTCATCGTCCATGCGTCCTTGCGGCGCAAGATACGCGATGCCATAGCCAAAATGCGCATCCGCATCCCCGGCGTTGAGTTCAATGGCGCGCTTGAACTCACGCTCCGCCACCGGCCAATCGAAGTCATAGAGCGCCTTCACGTAAGCGAGCGCCGTGTGGGCCGCGGCGAGCGAATCATTCAGCGAGAGAGCCTTTTCAGCAGCCTGTCTGGCCTTCGGCATGGCCTCGTTCGGTGGCAGGGCGCCGAAGAATCCTAACCAGCAATACGAATAGGCGACACCCGCGTAGGCTGGCGCATAGTTGGGATCTTTCTGGATGGCCGCTTCAAAATAGTGAATGGCTTGTTCGGCGCCCTCGGTCCTCCAGCGGCTCCAGTGGTAGCGGCCCTGCAGGTACAGCTCATACGTCTCGACATTCTCGGGCGATGAGTTCGGCTGTATTCCGCGGCCCGAGAGCTTCAACTGCAGCGTGTTCACAATGGCGCGGGAAATCTCGTCTTGAACCGTGAACACGTCCTTCAACTCGCGCTCATACGTTTCCGACCACAGATGGTAACCGTCCGCCACGCTGTTCAACTGCGCGGTCACTCGCAGGCGGTTGCCGTCCTTGCGCACGCTACCCTCCAGCACGGCGGCGACATTCAACTTCTTCCCAATCTCCCGGATGTCCTGCTGCTTGCCCTTGAAGGCGAACGACGACGTTCGCGCCACCACGCGGATGCCGCCGATCTTGGAAAGGGCGTCGATGATCTCTTCCGTCATGCCGTCGCAGAAATACTCCTGATCTTTGTCGGGACTCAAATCCGCGAAGGGCAACACGGCGATCGAAGACAACTCGGCTGGCCGGGCGTCCGGAGTGCGCGTTTTCGTCCGCAGTATCAGGAAGATCGAAGCCGCGAGCACCGCTAGAACCAGCAAAGTTGCAACCGCAGGCTTCCACTCGTGAGTCTTGTGAACCTCAACCGGCACGGGTGTGGAGACTTCTGCCGGCTCCTTCTCGCGAAAACGAAACGCAGGAATGTAACCGCCCTTGGGCAGGTCGATGATGATCTCATCTTCGCGGCCCTCCGATTCGTAATAATCGCGGAGCCGGGCCCGCAGCTTCACCGCTTCAGTGCGAACCACCGCATCCACGCGCGGGTCATAGGTAGGTTTTCGTCCGAAGACATCGATTCCCAGCAGCGATTCTTTCAGCTTGTCGGTTTGCCCGTTGAGCGTTTCTTCCACCGTGTATCGGAGGAAGCGCGTCAAGCGCTCGGCGTTGGCGAAACCAGAACTGGAGAGGATTTTGTCCAGCGTTGCTCGGACAAGTTCCGGCGTCAGCTCGCCGGCAGACGAACTGGTGTTGTGGGCGTCCCGTTCACTCGACTCGGCTGCCGATTTCATGTTTCGCCGACACCACCGCTTGCGGATAGATACGCTTAAGCGGCTTGGTTTGTTCCTCCATTTTACCGCTGATTGACGCTCGCGTTGGACGGGTAGAATGAAGCATGGCCAAATTGGCGCTCATCTACGGCATGCGCCTTCTTCCAGCAGATGAATTGGAAGAGGTGAAGGATTCGGAAATTACGTTGAAGAATGGCAAGAAAGTGCACGTCAGCATGCATCTGATTGAGGGCGGCGAGGACCAGATCCGCAAGCAATTGATGCAATCGCTGGATGCCTTCTTCGAGTTCTATCCGGAAATTTAGCTGGAAGCGGCGGTCTAACCGCGCACCCGATGATAGCTAGTGCCCTTCGGCTTCGAGGAACCTCTCCACCTCGATGGCGGCCATGCATCCGGCGCCGGCCGCGGTGACGGCTTGGCGATAGGAGCGATCCTGGACGTCGCCGGCATGAAACACACCCGTGACGCTGGTGCGCGCGCCGCCCTTCGATATGATGTAGCCGTCCGGGTCAAGCTCGATCTGACCTTCGAATGGCTGGGTGTTGGGGATATGGCCGATGGCGACGAAAAATCCGTCCACGTCGCGGATCGAGGTTTCTCCGGTCTTCAAATTCCGCAGCTTCACCGAAGTGACGATGTGTTGGCCTGCATCGTAGATATCGTCCACCACGGTATCGGTTAGAAACTGGATCTTCGGATTTGTGCGCGCACGCTCCAGCATGATTTTGGAGCAGCGAAAGGCTTCGCGGCGGTGTACCAGCGCCACTTCTTCGCCGAAACGGGTCAGGAAATTGGCCTCTTCCATGGCGGAATCGCCGCCGCCCACCACCATGATCTTCTTGCCGCGATAAAAAAACCCGTCGCAGGTGGCGCAGGAGCTGACACCGTGGCCAATCAGTTTCTGTTCGTTCGGAAGATTCAGCCAACGGGCCGAGGCGCCGGAGGCAATGATCAACGTCCGCGCTTCTTGCCACTCACTATCCACTTTCAGACGGAATGGCCGCGAGGACAAATCGGCTTCTACCACGGTCCCATGGATATATTCGGCGCCGAAGTGCTCCGCTTGTTTCTTGATATTCTCCACCAGGGTTGGGCCGTCGATGCCTTCCGGGAAACCCGGGAAATTCTCGACCAGGGTAGTAAGCGAAAGCTGCCCGCCCGGTTCATGGCCTGCAATCACAAGCGGTTTTAGATTGGCGCGCGCCGCATAGATTGCGGCCGTGTTCCCGGCGCAGCCCGACCCGACGATTATGAGATCTCGCATGGAATTCCCATGCTAACAAACCGCCGCTTCCCTCAGAGCGTCGATGAGAAGCCGCAGAGAAATAGCGCAAGCACCGACTCCCTCACGGTCGCGGTTCGGTAACACTCTCTCCGAACCGCGTCCCTGTTTACTCAATTCGGCCGTCCCGCATCCGGACGGTTCGGTGCCCATACGCGGCGGCCTCGGGATTGTGCGTGATCATCAGGATGGTTTGGCCCAGCCGCTGATTCAGGTCGCGCAATAACCCCAGCACGGCGGTGGAGTTCTCGGTGTCGAGGTTGCCGGTGGGTTCGTCCGCCAATAAGATGGCCGGATGATTCACAATGGCGCGCGCAATCGCTACCCGCTGCTGCTCGCCGCCCGAAAGCGCGCGGGGCTTATGGTCCAGACGGCCAGTGAGACCCAGCAGCTTTAAGACATCGCCAAACTTCGGGTCCAGCGGTCCGTTCTTGTGGGCAATATGCCGCGCGATCTCGATGTTATCGCGCGCCGTCAACGTGGGCAGCAGATTGTATTTTTGAAAAACGAACCCAACCGTGGTTTTGCGCAGTTCAGTGCGCTGGGCGTCCGTCAAACCCAGCAGATCGTGACCGTCGAGTAGGATGCTGCCGGCGGTGGGCGGCGTCAATCCCCCGATAATGTGGAACAGAGTCGATTTTCCGGAACCCGATGGTCCGACAATCGATACAAATTCTCCGCGCTGAACGTCCAGGTCGACTCCCCGCAACGCATGCACATCCACTTCGCCGACGTGATAGGTCTTGCGAAGATCACGGATAGAGATGATGGGCGCGTCACTCATAGGCAAGGGCCTCGATGGCGTCCTGGCGAGCCGCCTTGAGACCAGGGTAGATGGCGCCGAGCATCGCACCCACTATTGCGATGGCTGCGGCTATCAACCACCAAATGTAAACGATGGATTGGATCAGCGAACCATGGATAACGTCATTAATCGTGAATCGAGTGACGTAAGAGAGCAGTATCCCAAGTATCGATCCGGCGACGGCCAGAAGCACGGTCTCGCGCAGAAGAATGTTCAGAACGTAGCCGGGCGACGCGCCCAGCGCTTTCAGGACGCCAATCTCGCGCGTCCGTTCCAGCACCGCGGTGTACATGGAGAGGAAAACCACCAGAAATCCCACCAGCACGCCTAAAGCGATGACCACGTAGATGAACTCCTTCAGCATGGGAACGCTATTTACCGAAAACAGTTCGGTGTACTCCTGCATCGAGCGAATCTGGTAATCCTTCAACTTCTGTTTGAGCTCGGCAATTACTTCGTCGGTTATGGCGGGATCGTCCAATTTTACGTAGATCATGGTCACTTTGCCGCTGTTGGCTGTTATTTCCTGGAGGGTCTTGAGCGGCAACACCAGGCGTGCCAGCATGCCGGGCTCATAGATTCCCGCAAGCCGCCAAGAGCGATTTACAATCCCGGTCACCGTATCGCCCACGTGATATTTGTGCTGGGCGGCGTAGTAGCTATCCACGAGAACATCATTGGGCCCCTGGAATGGGCCGCCTGCCACGAACCGGAACCCGCCATTGAGCTTGTCGAATTGCTCCAGGTCGACGCCGGTCACGTAATTTAGTAGATCAGTTCCTTGCTGAAGCACTCCAGTGGCTGCCGCGACGTGGGGCTCGTTCTTAGCGATGAACGCGACAATCCCGGCGGGCATGTTCAAGGAGGTGTTGATGACCGAACTTGAGGGGGCGCGGATAATAATGTCGGCCCCCACGCCTCGCGCGCGCCGGGCTTGCTCGTCCAGCATTCCCGCGCTGAGGCCAACCAGCGTGAGCACCATGGTGACCTGAATGCTAATGGCGACGATGCTCAGCGTGGTTCGCACCGGCCGGTGCTTCAGGTTTTCGACGACGAGTTTATTGATCAACCTACTTGTAGGATACGATTACGCGCTGGGGCGTCGGAGATAGCTCGCGCATTTCGTTGCGCGCGAAGCCGGCATTGCGAAACATTCGATCGTATTCGGAGAACGTGTAGGCGTCGCCATGCGGCGTGCTGCCCAGCATCATCATGCTGAAGCTGGCATCCATGGGAGGCGAAATGCGATCTTCGTTCGGAATGAATTCAAACGTCACCACCATGCCGCCGGGAGCCGTGGCTGCGTACACTTTCCGAAGCAGCGATTCATTGGTCGGAATATCGAAATGGTGCAGGAAGTTGGTGATCAACACAGCGTTGTAGCCGCTTCCGAAATCGACATCGAACGCGCTGCCGGGAATTTTGGAATGGCGGGCTGCCACGCCGGCCTTTTCGGCGTTCTCCTCGGCCACCGCCAATACGGGAGCCCAGTCCTGCGCCGATATATGCGCTTTCGGATTGTGCGTCGCCACCGCGATGCCGAAGAGCCCGTGCCCGGCGGCGATATCCAGAACTTTGCACTCGCTCGTAATCTCGGCGGTGACGATCTTGGCAATAAGCTCCGCGGGCATCCGCATCATCGGAGCCATGGAATGAGCGAATTCCACCCAAATCGGATTCTCCACTTCAAGCGTGCCCTCTTCAGTCAGAGTGCCGCCTTTGCGGACCACGGCTGCGAGGTCGTGGAAGTTCGCGGTCAATTGCGGAACGCCCAGGAAGCGGGCAACGGTACCCATGTAGGCAGGCGAATGCCGGTTCAGGAAAGCGGCTGATTCGGCAGTCAGGCCGTAGATGTGATTTTGTTTCGTGAGCAGGCCGTCGATGGTAAGGTAATCGCACAGCACGCGCGTACCTTTCTCGGAAGCGTGAATACGCTTAGCGATCGCGTCCACGGAAGTGTTCCCTTCCGCGATGGCGGTAAAGAGATCCAACTCGATGGCGCCGCGCAACGCGGCAGTGCGTACATGAGCATTCAATGTCTCGAAAATGATGGCAGGCGACGGGGCCTTCGTTTGTGGCGCGGAGGACATCTGATTATTATAGCCGCGGATGAACGCAGATACACGCAGATAACAAGAGTCGCGCTTTTTTATCCGCGTCCATCCGCGTTCATCTGCGGCCTAGAAACCAATTCGCACACCCCCGATGATGCTCCGCGACAAGGCCTGATATCCCAGCACTTCTTCATATCGCTGATTGAGCAGGTTGTCGACGCGCAGCACTGGCGTTACGTGTTTGGTGGCTTTATAAGAAGCAGCGGCGTACACGAATTGATAGCCGGGATTGCGCGTTACCCCGAAAGTGAAGTCGGAATCCTGGAACTCGCCCACGAACCGTCCGCCTACTACGAACGACCAACGGCGTGGAGTCATAGCGAACGAGACCGATCCGGAGTTGCGCGGCCGGTGCACCAATTCTTCGCCGATGCCGGTGGTGGATGACTCAGGCGATGCCGAGCTCGTAATGCGCGTATCCAGCCACATGTAGGCGCCCATGATGAGAATGTTCGCCGGCAAGCGCGCCTGGACGGACGTTTCCACGCCGTGCGCATAACTTGCCTCCACGTTTTGCCAAGTGTCGACGACGAACGCGATCAGGTTATGAAACGAGTTGCGGAAGCCCGCAACCTCCGTACGAATACGCCGTCCGAACCATTCCGCCACCAGCGCGGTTTCGTAGCTGTTGGTTTCCGCGGGGCGTAGCGCGGGGTTGCCGTAGTAGTAAGGGTTCTGGGCGTAGTTTTCGAGCAAACTCGGTTCCGTGACGCCGCGTCCCGCGCTTACGCGAAAGAACATGGATGACAGCGGACCGTGCTCGTGAAACAAAAGGAAGCTCGCGCCGCCGCGTCCCGTACCGATGGTTCCGAACGCGCTGCTGTGTTCCACGCGTGCGCCGCCGCTAAGATAGATTCGCTTGCCGAGGCTCTGCTGCAGGTTCGCGAAGAAGCCGTTATTGTTGCGTGAGGCGTTGGTGCCGGACAGATATCCGCTCTGGTCCTGATAGTCGTAGCCGAACACCAGAGCGCCGCCGCGATAAGAAAGCGTTCCTTGATAGCCAGCGATTTTTCGCTCGGTCAGATTCAGCGAGTCGGATGGGCCGAAGAACGCGTCGCTGGTCACTAGCGTCAGCCCTGGTGGAATCTGGCTCGGCGTGGGCAGCATCGCCGGATTCAACAGCGTGACAAAATATACTCGCGGTACATCACCACCCACGTTGCGCACGAGGGCTGCGAGAGGCTGCTCCCCGAACGGCTCGTCGTCGTTATAACGATCGCGCAGTTTGTTGAATCCGAAAGTGACGCGCTGCCTGAAATTCGAGCCACGGCTGTCATCCAATCTGAGCGAGACCGTTTCGTTGCGTGTTTCTTCGCTGGGGATGAGATCGTCGATTCCGTAGGCCACCTGGCCCGGAACACCGACGTGGTCGTCATAGATGCGGAAGACGCCCCTGAGCTCAGTGGAGTTTGAAAGCTTGTAGCCGATATTCGCCGTGCCGGTATTGTCGCGGTCGTACTGATTTTGAAATTCTCCGACGGTGTGAAATCCGGAAGCGCTCAGTGCGTAATCCAGCCGCCCGTCGAAACCGCCGGTCAAGTTGGCTATCCAACGGTCGGTTTGGAAATTCCCGCGTTCATAAGAGACGGAGCCATGCGGCACGTCGTCCTCCGGGTTGCCGTGTTTGGTGAAAATCTGGATCACGCCCCCGTCCGCCTCGGCTCCGAACAGCGAGCTTTGTGGGCCGCGCACTGCTTCCACGCGCTCGATGCCTTCGGAAGTTAGGTGCTCCAGATGCAGTTCACCGCCCGGATCGTTGAGCGGCACGCCATCCACCAGGACCAGCGTTGCAGTGCTCTCCGAACCACGCGTGTAAAGCGACGCGAGCGCTCCGGGCGGTCCGTATCGGGAAACCTGCACTCCGGGAATGTCACGAAATATGTCGGACAACATCGGATATCCGAGATCCTGCATCCGCTGTTCGGTGATCACATTGGCCGCGACGGCCGCTTGTTCGGGCGTGGTCTCGTTGCGCGTCGCGGAAACTATTACTGTTTCCACCGGTCCCGCCACAACGAGGGTGATCTTGCTCTCCGTTTGCGCGGTGAGCGGTGAGGTTTGGGGCTTGAAGCCGGGTTTCTCGATGCTGGCATCGCACTTGTCTAAACCTGCGAGACTGAATCGGCCTTCTGCGTTGCTGTAGACCGATTGGTTCCCGCACTTAATGCGCGCGCCCTCTACGGGCCAGCCGGAAGGATCGAGTATCGTGCCGTGAATGTTGGAGGTTTCGCCCGCGCAAACCGCGAGCGACAAAGTCAGAAGAATGAGTGTTCGCATGCTACGTTTCTCCCTCGAAAACGTGATTTAGTTTCAGAGCGAGGAACCGGTCTCCTGACTTACGGCTGGCCTTTTCAAGAAGCGATCTTCCCGCTTTCGCAGTGATCGCGTCGGCCCTAATACACGCCGCTTACAGTTGCGGGGCAGTGGCGGAATTACACCGCCTTCCCGAGCATCCCTCGCTGACTAATTGTGAAAGAACTTCGCTGAGTATAACATGTGGGGCAGGTTGCTAACCTGCGCGCCGATTGCCAATCGATTGCCAATCGGCGCAAACGGCGAGGGTTAACAACCCGCGCGCAGGATGACATCCTGCCCCACATGCCTACCTGAATCCGGAGCTGGTTTCTTTCGCGGAATCGTAGATGGTGTACTCCGTGCGATTCAGCGAGGCACCGGCCAGATGGACGGTTTCGAGCGCGTTGTTTCCGGCCAGAACCAGAACCATATGATGCCGGTCAAGCGGGTTGGTGGCAGCAAAAGCGATCGCTTCGGTTTCTGAAGCGTGATCTTTGCCGGCAATGCGGAATGAGCCGCCATCGGACTCGAGGCCGATCTTCCCCTTCCATGCCGCGAGCGCGGAGTTGGTCTCGGCACGTCCCACGAAGATCACATCGTGGCTGCGCAAGTCGTCGTCCGAAACTTCGAAATCCTTCCGAACCTGGACCGCGCTCTCGAACGAATCCAGATAGTGCTTCTGTAGCTGCTCAGCAGCGTATCGATTCGCTCCCGCGTCAGTTAAGGTTCCATACACGATGATCGCAGTGGCAAGATGCCGGCTGATATCGGAAGCCAGATACACCGCGCCACCCGGATCTTCCGGCAACGCCACCTTAACGGCCGCGGCATCCAGGAACAATTGCCCGGTAACAGTCTGCGTAGTGTGGGCGACGAAGAAATCGGTCATCAATTTGAAGAAGCGATCGTCGCCCAAATCGCGCCGCATCTGATCCAGCAGCAACGCGCCCCGGTGCGTTTCCGCCGCAAACTTGTTCATCGCATTCGACTCCGCAATGCTTGCCGAGCGGTACGCGGCCCAGTGCGCAGCTAACGCCTTCGCCAAATCGTCCGACTGAAGATCCCGGTAGTAGGCGGCCGAGCCTGCGGTGAACCAATCGTCGGCTTCAGAAGCCGGCAGCACCCAGCCCTTCCACAAGCGGTCTTTGTACTGTGATGTTTTCTTCTCCTCTTTCGTGGTCTCGGGCTTCGAAGATGTCCGAGCCAGTTCGTTCTCGATGATCGCTGTCTTGAGCGATTCGGACGGCTGAGCCGAGATCAAGCGGTAACCGGAAGAATAAATCCCGTCGTTTTTCGGATACTGTTCTTTCGACCAACTGGAGGGCACCCACTCGCGCTGATTCGGCTTTCCGAAAACGGCCCACACCATCATGCGCGATGCCATGTCGGCGGTGGTCACCTTGGCGTCCATGGAACTGGCCGTTACCAGCGGCGGCGTGCGAAACGCAAGGAACGCGAATTGTTCGTCGATTTTGCCGCTGTACTCGCGATACAGCTCCTCCCACTTCAAATCGCGAGGACCGGGCACGTACGGCACATGCACCGGCTCGCCTTTAGGATCGGGCTGGTATTCCAGCCGCATCCCGAGATCCTTCGTATTGTTGTCACCCCAATAAAAACCTTCGGTGCCACCGAACCAGTCGTTTTTTGTGCTGCGATAAAGCCGGCTCTTGTAAGTACCCAGCTCGTACATCGCGATCTCGTTGTTCTTCGAATCGCCGATCAACCACTCGTTGGTATAGAGGCCGTTGTTGCGCGTGCTCAGATACTCCACCACTTTGTCGATGCTGTCGCCGTATTGAATTGCTTTGCGCGCACGATACGCGATCGGCGTTCCTTCCATGTTGAAGGGGCTTTGGCGAATGGTGGTTTCGGTCAGCACAATGCCCGCGTCGTTCTGGTACCAGTCCGTTCCGCTTTCGATGCCGCCCGGATAACTCTGCATCAGCAGCCGATGGCCTGAGGTGGGCTGGATATCCAACATCACGTTGGTCTGTTCGGCCAGTGTGAGCGGCCACATGGTGATGTGTCCGATGATCATCCGGCCGTCGCGGGTAGCTTTGCCGTTAGCGGCGAAAGCGCTGCAGCGCTCCACGATAGAAACGTCGCGCTTGCGGTCGAAGTACACCGGCGATTCCAGGTGCAATCCCTCGAGACCCGTGGGTGTCACGGGTAACGCGCCGGCCAGTTCACCGAGTTCCACCACGGTGTTCGCCACGACCATGTCGATCAGATCGATGCGGCGGTCATTCCATTTGGCGCCGGCATCGGACGCTCCTTCGGCGATGCCTTTCATCTCCGCGAGAATTTCCTGGTCGAAACCGCGCAGAAAAAGCGCGTTCGCGGTGGTTCGCGCCAAGTTCCAGCTCTCCTTCTTGCCCTTGGAATCAAGTTCGGCGGCGCAACGCTCCAGATATTGCACAATCTCTTTGGCCATCAGATGACCGTGTTGATAGCCGCGCTCGTAAGGCTGGCCTTCGATGTGGAGATAAATCCATCCACCAGTGGGATAGCGGTAGGCCGGACCAAATGTGGTCACCGCGGCGCGCGACGGCCAATCGTCCTTTGAGGAGACTTCATCGATGGCGACTCCGGCAAACCAAGCCTTACCGTCGAAGGCGCCACCTTTGCCGGTGGTGAGCAGGATGCTATCCTGCGCGCTCGTGGCAGTGAATCGCAGGTGGACGCGCGTCCATTCGTGCGTGCCGCCGACGGATTCCGAATGCACGTCGAACGGCATGGATGCCATGGTGAGCGCGGCGCCGATTGCGATGGGCGAGCGATCCAGGTCGCGGACCGCAAGCTTGTCAGTTCGAACCCAGCCGGCAAGTTCGTAGCGCTTGCCGATGGTGAGCGCGATGGGGGCCGATCGAACGCTGGCATCCAAGCCCGTGCCGGCTCCCAGGCGCATCGATTTGCGGTTCTGATAAGTCACTGAGGCATCCGGAACGGCAGTGCCATGCAGAACGGTCCAGCCGGTGTTGGAATTTTCGAAGGAAGCTTGAAAGGGCGTGGCGGCGGAGAGCGGAGCCACGATGGCAAGACACAGTAGAAGCTGCCGCATATCCTTTATGAGACCACAGAAGACCCACTACTGGATGCGGGTCAGCAAGTACTTCCGGATGGCCCAAATCACGCCAGCGACAAACAGTAACGCGAGCGAACTCCAGGGCGCAAATGGGCACAGGGAGTAATAACCCAAATCGTTTGTTTTCGAGGCTGAAAACGGCAGCATGGTCGAAGCTGACAGGACGATGAAGATCCAGACCAGGACCAGCAAACCGCCAATGCGTGTCTTATCGGACATTTTCGGGCGAAGATCAAGTTTAGCAAGGCGCGGGTACCACGCTATTCCTGATCGAATAATTCCGATCTTGAAATCCGTTCGCCTTTGAATATCACGCTCTGAATGCTTTCAAGCTGCTTGATCTCTTTCAACGGATCTCCGTCCACCAGCAACAAGTTCGCATCGTGGCCTTCGCGGATCAGCCCGATTCGATCCGAAACTCCCAGAAGCCGGGCGGCATTGTAGGTGGCCGCTTGTAGCGCCACCGCGGGCGGAATGCCTGCTTCCACCCATAACTCGACTTCGCGCTGAATGGTGGCGCCATGCAGGGTCAGCGGACTTCCGGCGTCGCTACCGGTCACCAGCAGCACGCCGGCTTTCCACGCCGCCGCCAGGTTTTCTTTTCCAAGATCGAGGCTCACGAGAGAAAGCTTCAACTGGGCCCGCATCTGGCCGCCCTTTTCGGACTGAAGGAATTTCTTAGTTGATTCGATCAGCGCGGCGGGGCCCGCCTGCAAAACCAGTGGCCGATCCAATGGATCCGAGTTGCCGTTGACTATGCTCAAGAGGCCTTCGACCGCGGTCAACGCCGGATCGTACGTCACGGCCTGCGTTTTCATTTGAACGAACAACTGATCCGGAAGCTTCTCGCGCACTGACCCCCGCTCCACTCCATTCGCGCCCGCGCTCAGCGCATCTTCCACACCCCGTGAGTCGCCGGTATCGATGACGACGGGCAACTTTAGCGCTCGCGCTTCTTCGACAACCGCGCGCAGAATTGCAAGATCCATGCCATTGGCCAGAATCGCCTGGATGCCGTCCACACCGCGCTGCTTCAAAGCTTGCACCTGTTGCAGGTCAATACCGGGGCCGTAAACAAACAGTTCCGCTCCGAGGCGTTCTCCCGAATTCACCAGGGTTCGCACCTTCAAAATGGCGTCCAATGGATCGCCGGCGCTCTTTACCGCGGTGATGCCGCTGTAGAGATAGGCCGCCAGCGCGCGCGGCATGGTCTTCTCTGGCGTCGACTCGGCGGAGGTCTCCGAAAATCCGCCGGATGCAGAAAGGTGCATGTTCGTATCGATCAAACCGGGCAGCAGTGTTTTGCCGGCGGCCTCAATCGCTTCCGCCTTGAGTTCTTTGGGATCGGGAGTCGCGCCTTCGAAGATCCGCTCGATTTTGCCGTTCTTCACCAACACGCCACCGGATTCGATCACGCGGCCGTCGCCGATGAAGATGCGCGCGTTCCGGATCAGCAGCGAGCGGCTGCGCTGCAGGTCGCGGTTCAACAAGCGCGCCTTCACCACGCCGTCCTTGCTATACGCCTGGTACACGCCCAGAATCAAGAAGGGCGCCAAAACAGCCAGTAGCCACAATTTCGCAGTGCCCCGGATCTTCTCTTCCTTTTCCCAGCGAAACAGCTTCACGCCAATGAAGGTCGCCAGCACCATGGTCAAAAGCAGGGCGCCGGCCGCGGATGCATTCTGCGCCAGGCTCTCGTTGCGCCCCACAATGGCTTGCATGCCCGTCATCAGATGCGTGGCGGGAATAAACTGCGCGAGAACCTGCACCCAATTGGGAAGGACGTTGAGGGGAATGGTGGTGCCGCTCAGAAACAGCATCGGAAAATACAGCAGTTGAATCACAATTTGGCTTTCTTGCATGGAATTGACCACGGAAGCGATGACCAATCCCAAAGAGCGGAATGCCAGCGAGCCAATCGCCACAAAGATGAGCAGCGAAAACCAACGTTGCGGAAACTCCATCCCATAAATGAAGTGCGATAGCAGCACCAGCATCAGCGCGGACGGTAGAAAGTTCAGCAGCCCGGTAACGAGCGAGGCCACCAGGATCGGCGCCGCTGAAATTGGCGCCACTTTGAAGCGGCGCAGAATATTCGCCTCGCGTTCCTGCACCGCGCGAATGCCGGCGCCGAAAAATCCGCTACCCAGAATTCCAATGTTCAGCACCATGGTGAGCACCTGGATGATGGCGCCGCCCTGCTCGGCATGGAATAGCTGCGCAAAGATAAAGAAGAAAACTAGCGGGAACAGGTAATTAAAAAAGATCACCGTCCGGTCGCGGAATGTCAGTTTAAGATTGATGGCGGCCATCGCCAGGTAACTGTTCGTCATTCGCGCAGCCTCCTGCCCGTAAGCTCGATGAACACGTCTTCGAGCGTCGGCCGCTTCAAATGGATATCGGCCAGCTCGATGCCATGCTGGTCGATCCATTTCACCAGCTCGACGATGGCTTTGGCGGGCTGAGTGGAATGAACGGTCAGCGATTTCCGGTCCTCGGAAAACGCATGCTTCTCCGTGGCGAAGAATGAATCAAGTTCGGCGGCGGGAAGCGGCTGTTCGCAGAGGATTTCGATACGGCTTTGTCCAAGTGTTCGCTGCTGGATCTCGCGCGGCGTACCAATTTCGATAATCTGGCCTTCATCGATGATGGCCACGCGGTCGCACAGCCGCTCCGCTTCCTCGATGTAGTGCGTGGTAAGCAGAATGGACCGCTGGGCGTCGCGCAGCTCCTGGATCAATCCGTGGATCTCGAGGCGCACTTGCGGGTCCAGTCCCGTGGTGGGCTCATCCAGAAAAAGCAATTGCGGTTCGTTGACCAGAGCCAGCGCCAGAGCCACCCGCTGCTTCTGTCCTCCCGACAGTTTCGAGTAATATTCGTTGCGTTTATCGCCCAGTTGCAGACGTTCCAGCAACTTCTCGCGATCTGTGTTGCGCGAGTAGAACGCCGCGAACAGCGCGAGCGCCTCGTGCACCTTGATCTTGTCGGGTAGATTGGTGGCCTGCAGACAGACGCCGATACGATCCTTGATCGCGCGCGTTTCAAGACCCGGATCGTAGCCGAGGACAATAGTTTCTCCCGAGCTTCTCTGCCGCAAACCCTCCAGAATTTCGACGGTGGTGGTTTTGCCGGCGCCGTTCGGACCCAGCAATCCGAACACCTCGCCCGCATGAACCTCGAAGCTGATGCCTCGCACCGCTTCGAAAGTTCCGTAACTCTTTCGGAGACCGCGAACCGAAATGACGGAATCCGTGCCGTTCAAGAAGCCAGCACCGGTTGTTCCACCAGGACGTTGATAGCGGCCCGGCAGAAGGCCGGCAGATCCTCCGGCTTGCGCGAGGTGACCAGATTGCGATCCACCACCACCTCAGCATCTTCGTAATTCGCGCCGGCATTCACCACATCGTCTTTGATGGCGAAAAAGCAGGTGGCGTGCCGGCCCTTGAGTATCCCCGCCGAACACAGCACCCAAGGGCCATGACAAATGGAAGCCACCAACTTGCCTTGCGCGTCCATCTCCTTCACGAAGTGATTCGCTTTCGCGTGGCGGCGAATGTGGTCGGGTGCATAGCCGCCTGGAATCACGACGCCGTCGAATCCGTCCGCACTCACGGCATCGTAGGAGAGCTGCGCAGTCGCGGGATAACCAACTTTGCTCGAGTACACCTTGCCGGCTTCTGCTCCGACAAACACACACTCCGCGCCCGCTTCCTGAAAGCGGTAGTACGGATACCAGACCTCCATTTCCTGGTATGCCGTGTCGATTAGAATTGCGATTCTTTTACCTCGGAGTTCCATAACAATACAAGAGTACAGGAGTTCGCGTCAGAACTCGCACGCCAAGCGCTCGCGCACGGCGTTGTATTCGCACCCAATTAACGAGATCACGGCGCCCAGATACATCCACACCAGCAGCGCGATGACCGCACCGATGCTACCGTACAGCACGTTGTAATTGGCAATGTTCCGCACATACCAGGCGAAGCCCGACGTTACCAGCAACCACAAGAACGTGGCAACGAATGCCCCCGGCAACACGCTCCGAAGTTTGAGCGGCCGGTTGGGCGCCACGCAGTACAGCAGCGCCGTTACCAGCACTGTTGCGCCCAACGCGACCACATAGCGCAACAGGCCACCCAGCAAGCTCACCCAGGTCTTGATGTCGATGTCCGGCGCCACGCCGAACCATCCCAGCATGGATCTTTCGCTCCGTGCGCCGAACAGAATTAACGCTGACGAACCGATGGCAGGCAAGGCCACGGTAAAAACCAAAAGGATCGCAACGCCGCGCTCTTTGAGGAAAGTACGCCCGGATGGCAGCCGGTACGCTGCCGCGTATCCTTCCATCAAGCTGACGATGGCGCCGGACGCCGCCCACACCGAAAACGCCGCAGCCGCCAGAATCAACCAGACCGGCCGTTGTCCTTTTACCGCGAACTGGTTTGAGACCAATTCCTCGGTGCCCGGCGGCACCACTTCAAACAGGAACCTGGAGAATACGTGCGCCACGGATTCGGCGTTCACCTTCGCTAAAATCGCCGCGATGGATGCCAGCACCGGAAAGAATGCCAGCAATCCGGAATAAGCGACGCCCTTGGCGATTCCAAAACAATTGTCCTCGTAACCCGCGACCCAGGCTTGGCGAAAGAGCCCCCAGAAACGCTGCAAAGGCCCCGATCGTTCGAGATACAAGCTAGGCGCTGAAGCGGACATTTACCACCTTCGATCGTAGCGCACGCGTTGGCAGGCGGAAGCGCCTGCCCCACCCAAGGCATCGACGTTTGGGCGCCAAAGTGGGGGGCAGACGCTTTCGTCTGCCAACCGATTTTTTCAGGCCTTGTTTCTGCGGACAGCCATTAACGTCACGTCGTCCATCGCGGTGAAATGTCCCCGGAACGCAGCCAGGTCCGCCACGCATGCATCCACCAGGGAGCGCGGATCGTGGTTGAAGCAGCGCCGCAGTACCTCTTCCACACGCTGGCAACCGTAATCATCATCTTCTCCATTGTGCGTTTCCGTGACTCCGTCGGTGTAGAGAACCAGTGTATCGCCCGCGTCAAGCTGGTGGCGCTCAACTTCGTACTCAACGCCGGTGAACATGCCGAGTGGAAGACTGGCGGTTTCGATCCGCTTGATGGCGGACTCGCGCGCCACGAGCGGCGTGCAGTGGCCGGCGTTCGCAACCTCCAGCAATCCGGTGGGGCTGACGCGGGCGACCACCAGGGTGGCGAACGAGCGTCCTGAATTTCCCTCGCAAAGGATGCGATTGGCGCGCTCCATCAATTCCTTCAAAGAAATGTTGCAGTGGATCAAACTGCGAAACATAGCATGCAACTGCGTCATGAGCAGCGACGCGGCTACGCCTTTTCCCGAGGCGTCTCCCACCAGGAGAAATAACTCGCCGGCGGGGCATGCAATTACGTCGCAATAATCGCCGCTGACCGGACCCATGGGTTGGTAATGATGGGCGATCTCCCAATCGCCGAAGCGCTGTTCGCGCGGCGGCAACATTCCGGATTGCATGGTCGCCGCCAGCACCAGATCCTGCTCCAGCGCGCTGCGTTCCTCACGGCTCAAATGATCGATACAGAAACGGATCAGAGGATCGCACGCCAGACGATCCGACTCGATGGAGTCGTGGCAGTATTCGCATATGCCGAAAGAGCCCATCTCGACGCGTTCGAGTGCAGCGTCCACCTGGTCCAATAGGGCCGCGAGATGCGGATTGGCCCGCGTGTGAGTGAGAACCGAAGTGAGCTTTTGGCGCCGATCGAGTAGTTGTTCGCGGGCGTAAGTGGTTTCTGCCATGACCGATTCCTGCATTGTATTGGGCAAGCCGGAGGCTTACCCTACACAGATGCCGCATCCCGCGCGAAGGATGCTAAACCCGAAAGGTATCCGCCCGCCAGTTAACGATGGACTTCTTGATGTCGGCCGCCGACAGCCGGCTATTGAGTGATTTGTCCACCAATCCAGGCAGCTCGGCGTCCGAACAGAATCGAAGGGCGATCAGTTGCGGCTCTGTCAGCTCGCCGATTCGGGACTTGAGAGGCTCATTGAGAATCGAAGCTAGGCGCATACGCTCTTCGAGGCGGATCACGCGATCCTGAGCCTTGAGTGCGTTGATGCGGATGAGCGGCGCGGCCACCGTGGCTGCCAGTGCCAACAAAACCAAAGCCCAGGGCCCGAGCGAGTCGTAATGCCGCACCACATTGATGATCGCGAGAATCAATGCCGTGGCAGTGACAGGCAGAACGAAGAAGTGAAAAGGTGGTTGCCAGCGAACGTGGTTCGCCAGAGTTTGCGGAAGTTTTTCAGCCATAGTGGTCTCCTTGTGGTCGAAGGTGTATTCTACTAAGAGGGGGAAAGCGGCGTCTCGCAGTACGCCAAACCCCAAGAAAATCTGCGATTCCCGCCTTGTATTCATCGCATCAACTATGTTAGGGTAACGGTTTTGGGACGGTGGTTTCAGGCGGCTTTGCTCTGGATAATCACGCCTTCTCAGATTCGCTAAGTTCCCTCGAAAAACTGAATGGGCCAAACCTTACAGGCGCTAGGTGGAATACTGCTGCAGGCCGTACCGACTATTTGCCTGCTGCTGATTGTGCATTTTTATTTGAAGTGGATGTTCTTCCGTCCGATGCGCGAAGTGCTGGACAAACGGCGGGAGGCCACCGAAGGCGCACGCGAATCGGCTGCTCGAATGTTGAAGCAGGCCGAGGAGAAAGCCGCCACTCTGGAAGCGGCACTGCGCAAGGCGCGGAATGAGATCTATCAGGAGAACGAAGAAACGCGGCGGGGCTGGATCTCAGAACAGGCCACACGACTGGACGAAGCGCGGCGCGAATCGCGCGAGCTGATTCATAAGGCCAAGCAGGAATTGGAAGCGGAAGCCGCCGTTGCTAAACGATCGTTGGCGGCGACGGCGGAAAATCTGGCGGAAGAGATCACGCGGTCGTTGTTGGGTGGGAGAGCGTCGTGAGGAGGCTGCGGAATTTTCTAGGCGTTCCCATGAGTGGGAACGCGGCACGCATGAGTGCGTGCGCTACGCTGGGGATTGTTTTTGCGGCATCTTTACTCGCGCAAGGCGGGCAGGAAGTTGAGACCGGCGATCCGTGGCTGGTATGGAAGTGGGCGAACTTCTTGATCCTCGCGGCCGGGTTGGGCTACCTGATTCGCAAGCATGCTCCCGCTTTTTTCCAGCAGCGATCTCAAGAGATACAGCAAGGGATTTCGGATGCCACAAAGACGAAGCAGGAGGCTGAAGCACGTGCGGTCGCGATTGAACGGCGTCTGGCTGGCCTCGAAACCGAGATTCAAAGCTTGCGTGCCAGCGCGCACGAGGAGATCGGCGCCGAAGGTGGGCGCATCAGCCGCGAGACGATGCATCGCCTGCAAAGAATCCAGACACAGTCCGCGCAGGAAATCGAGCTCATGTCGCGCGCCGCCAGCGCCGAACTGCGGAAGTATTCCGCGGAGCTCGCATTGGATCTTGCCCAGCAACGCATCCGGTCGCGCATGACCCAGGATACGCAGAATTCGCTGGCGGACCGATTTCTACAGGATTTGCGTTACCAGGTAACGCCCGGCGAGAGGAACTGACGCATGGCTTCCGCTTTGGCCCACCGCTACGCCAGCGCCCTGGTGGATATTGTCCTAAAGCCGGGCTCCGCGCTCAAGCCTGAGGAAGCGGTTGCCCAACTACGCGCTGCCGCGCAAATGGTGGCGCAATCGGCTGAGTTGCGAACTGCGCTGCTGACACCAGCCATTCCGACCTCGCGCAAGCACGCGGTGATGGCGAAGCTCCTGGACGAGCTAGCGGTGGCGCCTTACATCCGGAATTTCATTTACGTGGTGATTAACCACCGGCGCATCGGAATGCTGGACGAGATGCGCGACGCTTTCGAGGTCGCGCTGGACGAGCGAATGGGATTCGCGCGCGCAGAGGTGACGTCGTCGGCTACGCTCGATGAGAAGCGCAGCGCTCAATTGGAATCGGATTTATCGCGGTTGACGGGAAAACGGATGCGCTTGCGCTTTGCAGTGGATCCGGAGCTGTTGGGTGGCGTGACGGCGCGTATCGGATCAACGCTGTATGACGGATCGCTGCGCGGCCAACTGCAACATCTGCGGCGTGAGTTGACCGAGGAATCGGGGGAATAGGGGTAGGGATTTAATATATGGCTCAAATCCAAGCTGATGAAATCGCGCGCGTGTTGCGTAGCGAAATTGAGCATTACGAAAAGGCAGTAAATGTATCCGAAACCGGATCGGTGATCTCGGTGGGCGACGGAATCGCCCGCGTTTACGGCCTGGAGCGCGTGATGGCCGGCGAGATGGTGGAGTTTCCGCACGGCGTAACGGGCATCGCGCTCAACCTGGAAGAGGACCAGGTGGGAACCGTGCTGCTGGGCGAATACCAGGAGATCAAGGAAGGTGACGAAGTCCGCCGCACGGGAAAGATTATGTCGGTTCCGGTGGGCGAAGCGATGGTGGGCCGGGTTGTGAACGCGCTGGGGCAGCCCATCGACGGAAAAGGTCCGGTGGTCACCAAGGAGACGCGTCCCATTGAAACCATCGCTCCCGGCGTGGTGGACCGGCGGCCGGTTAAGGAGCCGCTGCAAACTGGTCTCAAGGCCATCGACTCCATGATTCCGATCGGGCGCGGTCAACGCGAGCTGATCATCGGCGACCGGCAGACGGGCAAAACAGCGGTGGCCATCGACACCATCATCAACCAGAAGGGCGGCGATGTAATTTGCATCTATGTCGCTATCGGCCAGAAACGTTCCACGGTCGCGCAGGTGGTGAAGACGCTGGAAGACAACGGCGCCATGGAGTACAGCGTGGTGGTGGCCGCGACAGCTTCCGATCCAGCGCCCATGCAATACATCGCGCCTTATTCCGGCTGCGCGATCGGCGAGTACTTCCGCGACAGCAGCCGGCACGCGCTGCTTATTTACGACGATCTTTCGAAACACGCCGCGGCGTATCGCGAGATTTCGTTGCTGCTGCGCCGTCCGCCGGGGCGCGAAGCATATCCGGGCGACGTGTTCTATCTTCATAGCCGATTGCTGGAACGCGCCGCGAAATTGAACGACGCCAAAGGCGGTGGATCGCTGACGGCGCTTCCGATCATCGAGACGCAGGCCGGCGATATCTCGGCCTACATTCCGACCAACGTGATTTCCATTACCGACGGCCAGATCTTCCTGCTGGCGGATTTGTTCAACTCGAATGTCCGCCCGGCAATCGACGTTGGTCTCTCAGTGAGTCGCGTGGGAGGCAGCGCGCAGATCAAAGCCATGCGCCAAGTTGCTGGCTCGCTGCGCTTGGATCTGGCGCAGTTCCGCGAGCTGGCCGCTTTCGCGCTGTTTGGCTCCGAGCTGGACAAGACGTCCCAGGCCCAACTCAATCGCGGCAGGCACCTGGTGGAAGTGCTTAAGCAGCCCCAGTATTCTCCGTTGCCGGTAGAAAAGCAGATCCTGATTATTTATGCCGGCACCAGCGGGTTGCTGGACGATCTGCCGGTGGAACAGGTCCGTGCGTTTGAGGCGGATCTATATCGCTATCTGGATTCGGCGCATCCAGCGCTGCTTCAGACCATTCGCGAGAAGAAGGCGATGGATGACGCGCTGAAAGCCGAGGTCAACACGGTGCTGAAGGAGTTTAAGGACCGGTTTGTGGCCGAACACGCTCCGGCGGCCGCCACGGTTTAACTTCCATGCCCAGCCTGATCGATTTGCGCCGGCGAATTCGCTCGGTCAAGAACACGCAACAGATCACCAAGGCCATGAAAGTGGTCTCGGCGGCGAAATTGCGGCGCGCGCAGGATCGTGTGCTGGCGGCGCGTCCTTACGCCCAAAGCATCCGGCGGATGTTGGCCAATGTCATCCAAGCTGTGGGCGAAGGCCACGAAGCTGAGGGTCTTGAATTTCTTGTCAAGAGGCCGGAGAAGCGCGTTCAACTGCTGGTGATCACGGCCGATCGCGGCCTGGCGGGAGCCTTCAATTCCAATGTAATTCGAACCGCTCAGAAGTTCATTCAGGATAATTCAGGCGCGGAAGTGCAACTGGAATTGATTGGGCGCAAGGGCCGCGACTTCTTCCGCAAACGGCACCGGCATATCACCGGCGACTATTCCACCATTTTCCAAAAGGTGGTGCGCTACGAGGATGCGCTCGAAATCGCACAAAAGGTGACCGAGCGGTTCAAGAAGGGTGAAATCGATGCCGTTTACATGGTGTTGAACAATTTCAAAAGCCTGATGGCATCGCGCCTGGTGGTATCGCGCCTGTTGCCGTTGGAACCACCCGAGAAACAGGAACAGATCGATTACATTTACGAACAGCCGCCGGGCGTGCTGCTGGAACGCCTGCTGCCGCGCTACATCGAAGCGCAGATTTACCGCGCGCTGCTGGAATCCGCCGCGGCTGAACATGCTGCGCGAATGACCTCCATGGAAGCTGCCAGCTCGAACGCGGCGGAAGTGATCGACTCATTGACGTTGAAGATGAATCGCGTACGGCAGGCCAGTATTACCAGAGAAATTATCGAAATTGTGAGCGGCGCGGCCGCGTTGGATTAGCGTAGGACAAGCCTCCGGCTTGTCAGGAATGAGAGATATGGCAATCACATCCGCATTAGTAGAAGGCAAAGTAATCCAGGTGGCTGGACCGGCCATCGACATTCAGTTCCCGGAACACCAGATCCCGGTGATCTACACGGCGGTGCATATCACGAGCGAAGGCTTCACCACCCCAATACCCATCGACGTGATGACCGAAGTTGCGCAGCACATCGGCGAAGGCCGGGTGCGCGCCATCGCGCTGCAGCCCACCGACGGCATGGTGCGCGGAATGAAGGCCGTGAGCCTGGGGCATCCCGTTGAAGTGCCGGTGGGTAATCAGACGTTAGGACGCGTGATGAACGTGATCGGGCAGCCGGTGGATAACATGGGGCCCATCGATACGCCGCAGAAGTGGTCCATCCATCGTCCCGCGCCGGCTTTCGAGGAGCAGGCCACCGAACTGCAGATGTTCGAGACCGGCATCAAAGTGGTGGATCTGCTGGAACCGTATTTGCGAGGCGGCAAGATCGGACTGTTCGGGGGCGCGGGTGTCGGCAAAACGGTTGTGATCATGGAACTGATCAATAACATCGCTTTGAAGCACGGCGGCGTTTCGGTTTTCTCGGGCGTTGGTGAACGTACCAGGGAAGGCAACGATCTGTGGCTGGAGATGCAGGAATCTGGCGTTCTGGATCCGCACGATTATAAAAAATCCAAAGTGGCGCTCATTTATGGCCAGATGACGGAGCCGCCGGGCGCACGCTTACGTGTTGGCCTTTCCGGACTCACGGTGGCCGAGTTCTTCCGCGATGAAGAAGGCCAAGACGTGCTGCTGTTCATCGACAACATTTTCCGCTTCACGCAAGCCGGCTCGGAAGTTTCGGCACTGCTGGGCCGCATGCCTTCGGCGGTGGGCTATCAACCGAATCTGGCGACAGAGATGGGTGAATTGCAGGAGCGCATCACGTCCACCAAGAAAGGTTCCATCACGTCCGTGCAGGCCATTTACGTGCCTGCCGACGACTACACGGATCCGGCGCCCGCCACCACCTTCGCCCACCTGGATGCCACTACCAATTTGACACGGAGTCTGGTTGAACAGGGGATTTACCCCGCGGTGGATCCGCTGGCGTCCACGTCGCGAATTCTGGACCCGCGCATCGTGGGTGAGGAGCATTACAACGTCGCCCAGCAAGTGAAGCAGGTTCTGCAGCGCTATAAGGATCTGCAAGATATTATCGCGATTCTCGGAATCGACGAGCTGTCAGACGACGACAAGCAGATTGTGGCGCGCGCCCGCAAGATCCAGCGGTTCCTATCGCAGCCGTTCCACGTAGCCGAGCAATTCACCGGTATCAAAGGCCAGTATGTAACGCTGGCCGATACGGTGCGAAGTTTCAAGGAAGTGGTGGAAGGCAAGCACGACGATCTGCCCGAGCAAGCGTTCTACATGCAGGGCAGCATCGAAGATGTGAAGAAGAAGGCGGAAGAACTGCGAAAGCAAGGCGAGGCATAAACCGTGGCCGAGGATTTCGAAATCGAGATTGCCACGCCACAGCGGCTGCTCGCGCGCGAGAAGGCCATCCGCGCGCAGATTCCGGCGGAGGACGGTTACATCGGCGTGCTGCCGGACCATGCCTCACTGCTTTCCGAGCTCGGAATTGGTGCGATGACCTACACCACGCCGGGCGATCACTACTTTAGCCTGGCCGTCCGCGGTGGGTTCCTGGAAATCCACAACAATGTGGTGCGGGTTCTGACGGATTTCGCTGAGAAGGCCCAAGAGATCGACGTCGGCGCGGCCGAGAAGGATTTGGAGCACGCCAAGGAAGCCATGATCAATCCGGCGCTGGGAATTGATATCGCGGCAGCCTTGATCGCGGTCCGTCACGCCCAGGCGCGGATCGACGCCGCGCGGAAAGCGGCGAATAAAGAGGAGTAACCAAGCGCGATCTCGCGGTTACTCCGTTCGTCGGTTATTCAGTTCATCGGTTCCTGCGGGTAGAATCAAATTAGGCGATGTTCCGCGTTATCTTTTGGCTCCTGGGCCTGGTGGTGATCATTTCGCTGCTGCGTGGCGTGATCGGGATTATCTTCAGGGGACTGGGAGAGCTGGTGAATCCGCGCCCGAATCAGCCGGGCGTGCAGCGTCCGCAAAATCAGGTTCCCTTAAGCGGGGAACTCAAGAAAGACCCGGCCTGCGGTACCTACATCGCAGCGGCCAGCTCCATCCATGAAACTCTGGGAGGCGAGACCTTCTATTTTTGCTCCAAGCAATGCCGCGATAAGTACGTTGCGTCGCTGGCTCGTTAGTCTGGCCGCCAGTCTTCCTGCGCTCGCCGCAGCAACCCCGTCTCCGGTCTTCTACAAGGACGTGCTTCCGATCCTCCAGAACCGGTGCCAGGAATGCCATCGTCCCGGCGAGATCGCGCCCATGCATTTTCTCAGCTACGCGGACACGCGACCCTGGGCCAAGGCTATCCGCGAAGCCGTGCTAACCCGCAAGATGCCGCCATGGTTCGCGGATCCCCAATACGGGCACTTTGCAAATGATCGCTCGCTTTCGAAGCAGGAAATTGACACGCTCCAACATTGGGTGGACGCTGGAGCGCAGGAAGGTTCCGCGAAGGACGCACCGCCCGTCCGCGCCTGGCCGCCGGGTTGGAATATTGGAACACCGGATGCCGTGTTTGAGATGCCGCAAGCAGTTCAAATTCCCGCGAGCGGCGCCATCGAGTACCAATACATAATCCTGCCTACGCGTTTTAGCGAGGATAAGTGGGTACAACAGGTGGAAGTGCGGCCAACGGACGCGGCCACCGTCCATCACGCGGTGGTTTACATTCGAGAGCCTGGATCCCAGTGGCTGAAAGGCCGGCCCAGCGGACAAGCATTCCCCTTGCCCATCGCAAAAAGTCTGACCACCAGTGACATTCTGCTGGTCTACACGCCCGGCAACTCGTTTGACGGCTGGAGGCCGGGGATGGCGAAGAAAATCAAGGCAGGTTCGGACCTGGTGCTGCAGATGCATTACACGGCGAAAGGAAAACCGAGCGCGGACCGAACGCGCATAGGCATGATCTTTGCAAAAGAGCAGCCCAAGCAAGCCGTGCTCACGCTGCAAATGGGGAACGACCGATTTGTGATTCCGCCCGGAGAAGCGAATTATCGCGTTCCGGTGTCCGGTACCTTGCCGAATGAAGCGCTGCTGATCAGCTTATTCCCGCATATGCATCTGCGAGGCAAAGCATTCGAGTATCTGATGGCCAAGCCAAACAGCGGGTTCACCACATTACTAAAGGTGAGCAACTACGACTTCAACTGGCAACTGAACTATCGGCTGGCGGAGCCGCTTCGGCTTCCAGCAGGCACTCGATTAACTTGCGCCGGCTATTTTGACAACTCCGCCAACAACCCCCGCAATCCGGATCCGGGCGCGGAGGTTCGATTCGGCGAACAGAGCTGGGAAGAAATG
>CZKS01000950.1_pt2 | contig 36203 bp, 24 predicted proteins | sample 1122221 | NCBI WGS metagenome assembly CZKS01 (sample SAMEA3539301, study PRJEB10725) | soil metagenome | biome: tundra; feature: field; material: soil | place: USA | collected 2010-05 | depth 0.15 m
CGCCTTTCTCCAACATGTCCCAGAACTCGGTATTGAGTGAACCAGCTGAATTGCCGGCCATTCTCTTTAACAACCCAATACCCAACTGGGTCTGCTCGACGGCGAGGTCCAGCATCATGGTCTGCGATTGGAGAAAGGTCTGCGTAGTTCTTCCAACCAAGTCAATTATTTCGGGCGTAACGCCGTTGCCTAGGCTTTGCTGGACGAAGCCCATCAACATCGTATTCTGTTGCGCCGCAATATCCAGAAACATTTTCTGGGTGGCGGCGAAGGTGTCCACGCCTTGACGGACCGTATCGGCAAATATTGACCAGGAACCTGCACCGGTATTCGACATTTTTGAGCCGATCGCTTCTTGCTGCATCGCAGCATCTGATCGAGTATACTAGGATTACATTTATGAGTCAACCACCCAAAATCGTCATCAAAAAATACGAAAATCGTAGGCTTTACGATACCACCAATAGCCGCTACATAAACCTGGAAGAAGTGGCCGAGATGGTCCGCAAGGGCGGCGAGGTGCAGGTGGTGGATGCCAAGACGAATGAGGATCTCACGCGGACGGTCTTGACTCAAATCATCGTTGAGGAAACCAAGGGACGCGAACTGGGCCTGCCGTTAGAGCTGCTGCGCCAACTGGTTCTGGCGAGCGATTCGGCGCGGCACCAATTTCTAGAATGGTATCTGAAAAACGCCATGGAGGCTTATCAAAAGGTCAGCGAATCGCTTCAAACGCGGTTCCAGGAAGTACAGCACGCCGCGACGAATCCCGTAGAAGCGGTCATGAATCTATGGCGCAGCAATCCGTTCCTGGGCAGCGCGGCGCCTGGGTCGGTTCCGATCTTTCCCTGGGCGGCGGCTGCACCATCCACGCCCACGCCCACGCCACCAAAACCAGAAGAGCCGAAGGAAATCGAAGAATTGCGGCGGCGTCTGGAGGAGTTGGAGAAGCAACTTAAAGCTGCCGCACCCAAGCGCAAGCCGAGAAAGAAGAAGTAAGCTGAATGCTCGGAGGAATATGGAACCCAACCAAGCAATCCACGTAGAATCGTTGTTCTCGATCAAAGGGAAGACCGCGGTGATCACCGGTGGCTCGCGCGGCATCGGGCTGATGATTGCCCGGGGATTTCTGGAATCGGGCGCGAAGGTTTATATTTCGTCCCGCAAGAAAGATGTTTGCGACGCAGTCGCGGCTGAGCTATCGAAAGTTGGCGAGTGCGTTTCAGTTCCCGCGGATGTTTCGACACTTGACGGATGCAAGCACTTGGCCCAGCAGATCGCAGCCGGCGAGAATAAGCTGCACATTCTTGTGAACAATGCCGGCGCCGTGTGGTTTGCGCCTATCGCGGAATATACGGAAGCTGGATGGGACAAGGTAATCGACACTAACGTGAAGTCGACTTTTTTCCTGACCCGCGAGCTTTTGCCCTTGCTTGAGAAGGCCGGTACGCCGGAAGATCCCGCGCGCGTGATCAATGTCGGCTCCATCGACGGAATCAAGGCGCCGTTTCTTGAAACCTTCGCATATCCGGCCAGCAAAGCGGCCGTACATCACATGACGCGAGACCTGGCGGTGAAGTTTGCCGGCCGTAACATCACAGTGAACGCGATCGCGCCAGGACCGTTCCCCAGCCAGATGACAAAGTGGATGTTGGAGCACTATCAGAAACAGATTGAGAAGTCGTGCCCGTTGCGGCGTATCGGCAATTCGTCCGATATGGCCGGAGTCGCGATCTATTTGGCGTCGCGCGCGGGAGCGTATGTGAACGGCGTAGTGATTCCGGTGGATGGCGGAATCTGCATCAGTTGAAGGAATTTAGAAACTCCAACACTGGCCGATGCGCGGCTTCCGGCTGGTCGGTCGGAAAGATGTGGCCTGCGTGCGGAATAAGGACCAGCTTCGCATTCGGAATGCGCGCGGCGATCAGTTGACCGTTGCCTGGCGGAACTAAGCGGTCTCGCTCGCCGTGGATTACCAACGTGGGGGCTTCGATCCGGTCCAGCCGGCTGTAAGCCTCCCAAGCAAGAATCCCCATCAACTGGTTGATGTAGGCTTCCGGACGCGGAAACCAGTCCCTTCGAACAGCTAGGTCCTCATCGATTCGCGCACGCGGTGTGCCGCTATCGTAGATGAACGGGATTGAGGCTTCCGCGGCTTCGTCAGGCGTCATTTGCCCGCGTGACATCAATAGCTGTGTAACTTCCGGTTCGGCGCGTACGGCCGTCGGCCCTCCGGCTGCGGTGCAGCCCAAAATCAGCGAGCGCACGCGGTGGGGGAATTGCAGCGCAAACTCCTGCGCGATCATGCCGCCCATCGATATGCCGTAGACGTGCGCGCTATCAATTCCCGCGGCGTCTAATACCGCAGCCGCATCTTCTGCCATCACCAGGATCGGATAGGGCCCTGGCGGCACATCGCTGCGCCCCACGCCGCGATTATCGAGCGCGATGGTGCGGTAGCGCTCCGCCAGAAGCGGCCGCGTGCGATGCCACATTTGGGAGGGATAGCCCAGCCCCATGATCAGCAAGACTGGAGTGCCCTGCCCTTGTTCGTCCCAATGGATTTTGGCGCCCTGGTTTTCGATGAATGGCATCCGTTTAGATTATCATCACGGTCTGTTACGGCCGAGATTCTCGTGAGCCTGCACCCAATCGCCATGTAGAACCGCACCCGCCAGCGACGTTTCGCCCGCCAGCACCATCGCCGCGCAGATCTCGGCGAACTTGTTGGCTTTGCCGTTGCCGTAGCAGCCTAGCATTTCGAGGCATTGTTTCTGCGTCGCAAGTCCCGTGCCGCCTCCGTAAGTTGCGACGATCAGCGACGTGAGCGTGATGGACCAATAGTAATCGCCATTATCCAAAAGCTGCGAGTAGCTGATGGCGGCCTGGGACTCAGCGATGTTGGCCACATCCTGACCCGTTGCGATGAACAGCGCCGTGAGTCCGTTAGCAGCATGCGCCGCGATGCTGGACGATCCGGCGAGAAAGGCTCCCGCGGTCTGCACCTGGCGCGACCAGAAGAGCTCCTTGGTATCCACGCCCATCAGGCTCTTGAACAGATCCTTGCGGATCACCGCTTCGGCCACCACACGCTTGCCGCGCGTCAGAAGCATGTTGATGTGAGAATGCTTTTTGTCGGTGTCGATGCCTCCCGACAGGATGTATTTCAATTCACGAGAATAATTTTGCTTGATCCATTCACAAGCGGCGAAGGTAGCTTTGCCGGTCATGTTCTGGCCGGCTGCATCGCCGGTCGTGTAGTTGAAACGCAGGTACCGCAACGGACCTACCTGATATTGGCCGATGTTGATCAGGTGCCCTGAGTGCGTGGTGGCTTCCGCGGCCTCTTTGAGTTTTTCGAAATTCTCGCCGACCCATCGGCCGAAATCCCGAGCCTCCAGGGCATCGTTCAGAATGAACACGGGCGCCCTCTGCATGCTCTCCTCCACCACCGTGCTCTTCACGCCGCCGCACTCCGCGAGCAGTCGCATCCCGCGATTGTAGCTGGCCACCAGGCTTCCTTCACTCGTCGCCAGCGGAACATAAAAGTCGCCCTGCGCGTGTTCGCCATTTACGCGAAGGGGGCCCGCCAGACCCATGGGTACTTGCGCCACGCCGATGAACTGCTCGATGTTGCCGGGCAGCATCGATGGATCGAACGAGTACTGCGCGACATGCGAAAGTTCCACGCCAGTATGTTCGCACACGAATTCCCGCCGCGTCGCCGCCATTTGATGCGTGTAGTCGTTCGCACGATCGCGTGGGATGCGTGCTGGTTCATGTATCACTGCGCCGTCCATGAGTGTTCCTTTCCGAGGCTGGCAAGTCGGAGACTTGCCCTACGCGGAGAGCAGGTGAAGGGCCAATCCAGCTTAAGTTTTATTGTGGACGCGCGGCTCGAAGACGCCGGGCGATGATGTCGTAAACGGCTGGATTAAACGCCAGGCCGATGTGAGTTCCCGGAACTTCAAAGTCCACCCCGGGGTGTTCGGTGATGCAGTAGCGCCAATCCACCACCCCATCGGTGCGAGTATAAATGGCGGTTTCGGCGATGCCGGCAGGCAGGTCGCGGCGCAGCGAATCCAGAAACTGGCAAGTGCAACGCCCGGTATAACAATCCGGCAGCACTCCTTTGCCGTGCTTTAGCTGAATTCCCTTTCGCACAATCTCAGCCGCTTTCAAAACGCGAGAATGGGCTACCGTGCCTCTGAAGGGTGAACCGAGCGTGATCACCGAAGCCACGTCGTCGGGGCGCTGACCGGCCACGGATCTTGCGATAATGCCGCCCAAACTATGTCCGATGACATGGATTGGACGGCCAGTTTCCTGAAGCGCCCGATCTATGGTCTCGTTGAGATGACGCCTGATGAGCAGATTGGGACACTCGGCATTCAGCCCGATGCCGGAGAAGTAAGGCCGGTAGCCGATGCGGCGCAACCAGGCATACAGCTCCATCAGATACATGTCGGTTCCCAGGAAGCCGGGGATGATTACAACTCCGGACGCATCGCCGTGTGGCACGCCAAATCCGTAATAGGCTGGCGTAGCGTGAAGCAAAAGTACCTCAACGCCAAATAATGCCTCTTGCCAAAGAGGAACTGAAGCTTCGGCATCATCCTGACGAAGCTGTGTCGGTTTCTCCGGCATCTATGTTTGGGCGTTTACGTGGCCCACTCCTTTGTACACCGCAATCACCCCTCTTGTAAAGCGAGCGCTCTTGGAGTAATCCTAGTACCCCAACCGGTCGCTTACGCTCGCGGTTCGGTAACCGAACCGCGACCGTGAGGGAGCCGGTGCCTGCGCTGATTTTTTCACGACTCTCTCACTGTCGCGGCTCAGCCACCGAGCCGCGAGCGTAAGCGACCGGTGCGCCCGGCAAGTTTGGCGCTACCTCCTTCTCATTGGCAGATTCGGGTTCCGGCTGAGGCGCCGGATTTCCAGCCGCCAGCCGCAACTCGGCGAAAGCTTCCTCCAGAAAATCGCTCAGACGGCGGACGTCCGGCGCCCCGGAGCTATCGGCGGTGAGCCCGAAATAGAGCTTGCCGTTGTAGCTTTGAATCGCGCAGTTAACACCCATGTCGCCGCCGATCGGCACGTACGGATGAAAGGTCAACATCTCGCGGCCAAGCAGGTAGAGCGGATACTGCGGTCCCGGCACGTTGGTGCAGACCATGTTGAACAGCGGTACCGTTACCAAGCTGGCCAGCGGCCCCAGCATGGCTTGCAAAGGCACGGGCGTGATTCCCATCCAAACGCTCGCTAACTGGATCAAGTCTGCTACATGCGAGCTCTTCATCGCTTCGGTCCGTTGACGAACGGCACTCAGCAGCTCGGCCGGATCGTGGATATCGAGCGGGATGTTCACCGGCATAGCGGAAACCCGGTTCCCGAAACCATGGTGTTTTTCGTCGCGCCGCAAATTCACCGGGACCATCAGCCGCAGCAGGCGGTTGTGCATGGGTTGACCATGCAACTCGGCATAGCGCCGTACAGCGATAGTGAGCGCCGTCAAGATCACGTCGTTAAGAGTCCCGCCCAGCGCTTTGCGGATAGCGCAGACCTCGGAAATCGGGAGCTCGGCCCAGGCCAGCTTTCGTGGACCCCGGACAGGTTGATTAAACGGGAGCCGTTCTACGGGAGCGAGGAGTTCGGGCACGAGCGCCGCGAATTGATTCCAGCTACCTAAGACATCGTCGCTGATGAGCGTCTCAGCTACGTTCACAACCGCCATTTGCGCCGAGAGAATCCGCTGGACGGAATCAGATAGCGAAGTAGCGAGCGCATCCAGGAGCGATTCGACTGGGCCCGGCATTGGCTCCGCCTGGAACGGTTCAGGCTTAGAGGTCGGCGCCGTTTCCCGGGTGGGAGAAAGCATCGCGTTGATGATGCCCACCCCGGACACTCCGTCCACCAGGCAATGGTGAACGCGGGAGATAAATGCGCTCCGGCCATCACCCAATCCATCCACCAGCGTGAGGTCCCAAAGTGGTTTATTGCGATCCATCAACTGGCCGAAGATCCGCCCTGCCAGCCGCTGCAGCTCAGCCATGGTGCCGCGCTTGAGGTGCGCATGATGAATGTGATTGCGAATGTCGAAATCCGGATCGTCTTGCCAGGTAGGATGACCAACATGAAATGGAGGCATCACCAACCGCTGGCGATAGCGCCGAATCAGCGGCAGCTTGGACGATATGAATTCGATATACTCTTCAAGCCCGATCTCCCCATCCAGCACAGAGACACTTCCGATGTGGAGCGGCATTTCTTTGCTTTCCAGATACAGGAAAGCAGCGTCCTCGGGCGGCAACCGGTCGCCAGAATGTATAGGCATGGCACAACTCCTGGTTTGTGTGAACTTAGAGCACGCAGGCTGCCACGCTGCTGTGGGGCAGGATGCCATCCCAAATGTCACTTAGCTTTCCCAAGATTGCTCAATTTGCATTCTTAGTGGGGCGGTCCCCCTGGACCGCAGCCGACGCCCTCGTCGGCTTGCCGGGTTGTGAAGGAAAGCTGATTCCGTTGGCAAGAGCGGGTCCAGGGGGACCCGCGCAGACCTTGGGGTCTGCCCCACGACTGCATCTGGATCCCCAGCTTTGGGAAACTATATGGCATTGGGCCGTTAACCCGCGCAGTTTGCGCCGATCGACAATGGGCGCGCAAGGTAGCAACTTGCCCCACAGAACCAAAAAAAAATCGAGGAACACGAGGAAGTTGGATCCGAGGCCCCCTTCGCCGGGGGTGTCCCTGCCTCGAATTCCTTGTCTTCCTCGTATTCCTCGAAGTCGAGAACGATCAGTTCGCGCGAGCGTGAGTGTGCGCGCGGTCGTGCTCCACCGGATGCGGAACCTCATGCTTCGGCTTGGTCATCACGTCGATGAGCGCCTTTTGAGCCGCGACAAAGCTCTCCACGCCTTGACGTGTCAGGTCCACCAGCTCTTTGCCCGGCAGTGGCGCATAGACGTCCGCAGTCTTACGGACCCCCTTCAAATTGAGCTCCACTTGCTTTCCAGCGGTATCCAGCAGCTTCTTTTGGGCATCAATGAACGCGTCCGTGCTCTCGCGAGCCAGCTCTGTGAGCTTAGTCGGCTCCTCCTTCTCGGCTCCATTGCCATGTTTGGCGCGTTCGGCTGCTTTGGCTGTATCCTTGGCAACTTCGTCCAAGAACTTTTTCTGGGTCTCCGCGAAGTATTCCATGCCCTCGCGCGCCATGTCCGCTACTCCCTTACCGGTAAACGCCTTCCCGGTTTTTGCCGCCTCCACCCACGCGTCGGTCTGTTTGTCCGCTACGTTCAGGAAGTGCTTTTGCAGGTGGATATAGTTCTCCACACCGCGGCGCAGCAAATCCGTCATCGCGGCCGCCGGAGATGTTGGACCCACTCTTTCCTTCAAACCCTTCATTACGATCTCATTCTGGCGATCAGCCAGATTGAGCAGGATCTTTTGCGCCTCAATAAAATTGGACACTCCCTCGCCGGCGAATTCGCTCACGGCCGCCACGGGGCGCTCCCCAGCGAATCTCTCGCGCAAAGTGTTCATGGCCATTGCGTTTTGCCGCATCACCAGATCCAATAGAATCCGCTGAGCGGCGAAGTAGTTCTCAGTTCCCTGCTGTACCCACTCGGAAAACAGAGCCACCGGAGAGGCAGCCCGCGCGGGAGCCTCGGGTGGCTCCGATTTAATATTATGTTTCATAGCATCCTCCTTACAATTGCTGCAATGCAGCATCCATAGAAAGTATAGATCCAGGCCGTATTTCTGTCAAGCGCTATTTGCTATTGTGCGCTGCATCACGATTGCCGAATCCCCAAGTTCCCCAACCGGCGTTCCGAAACGGTCTCGTGGCTTGGCGGCTTTGGGGAACGGGATCGCCTCGCCGCCGCTGTTTTATTCGCGTTCATCTGCGTTCATTCGCGGCCTAATGCCTTAACTTGCTCCCGAACAGCCCGCTTCAGGATCTTTCCGGTTGAATTCAAAGGGAGCGCGACCATAAATACAACACGAGACGGCAGTTTGAATTTGGCTACATACTTCGCCAGATGCTTGAGAATGTCGTCTTCGCTAGCCGTGGCATCCCTCTTCAACTGGACTACAGCCCAGATATCTTCTCCATAAACCGCATGCGGAACCCCCACTACCGCGGCTTCCGCCACGGCTGGGTCGAGATAAATCGCTTCCTCGATCTCGCGGGGAGAAACGTTCTCGCCTCCTTTTATGATCAGGTCCTTCTTGCGGTCCGTGATGAAAAGGTAGCCTTCCTCATCCAGATAACCCACGTCACCGGTGTGCAGCCACCCGTCGCGCAATGCCTGCCGGGTTGCCTCGGGGTCCCGGAAATAACCAGCGGATATGTTGGGCCCGGCTAGACAGATCTCACCGATGCCGCGCGCCGGCAAAGAGCGGTCCTCATCATCCACGATGCGGATCTCTACGCCCGGTACGGCCAGCCCAGCCGACCCGGGACGGTAGGCTTGTTCCAACTCATAGGAAGTGGCCACCGAGGCGGACTCCGAGAGACCGTACCCTTGGAGGATGCGGCATTGAAAGGCTTCCTCGAAATCCAAGCGTAAGCGCTCCGGAAGAGCCGCACCTCCGCTGGTGATCCTGGTCAAGCTTGTGAGATCGTAGTGCGCACGGTCCGGATGGTTCAACAGATACACAAGCATGGTGGGAACAACGGGCATGTACTGCACGCGGTAGCGCTCAATCGCTTCAAAAACGCGCTTCGGATCAAATTGCGGCAGAAGCACAGAGGAGATGCCCCAGCGATTCGCCAGAAATTGCATCAGCACGCCGTACACGTGGGTTAGCGGCAAAGGATGCAACATGGGCCCTGGCCCCAGCTCCGGATTCTGGCGCAGGACCCCTTCGAGAGCAGCCAGAAAGTTTCCGTGCGTGAGCATCACGCCCTTGGGCGTGCCTGTTGTTCCCGACGTGTAAAGAAGAATTGCAAGATCCGTGGTCGACCGATCAACGGGAGTTTCGATGGGTGGAAGTTCAGCGATCAGCGGCGAAATGTTCACGCTCCCTCGAAGCTCGGTTTCACCGAATACCAGCAGGTGCTTCACGTTCCCGACCGCAGCGGCGGCTTCAGCCAGACGAGGAACGAGCCGGGGTACCGTCAGTGCTACGCTCGCGCTCGAATTCCGGAAAATCTCGGCTACCTCTCCGGCAGTCCATTGCGGAATCACCGGAACGATGGCGGCGCCGATGGTCCAGATGGCCGTAAACGCCGCTGTCAATTCGGGCGAGTTCGGCATCATTACTAAAACACGGTCGCCCGGTGTCACTCCGTAGTCTCTGAGAACGCGTGCCAGCGAACCGGCCACGCGCAACTCTTCCAGGTTGGTGTAGCTTCGTCCTTCGTAGTGGAGCCGAGTGTAGACGCCAAATCGCTCTAGGTTGTCGAAATCGAGGTGTGCGAGATTTGACGCAGGGGTGCGCAACGCAACGGCGGGTTTCATAACGAAGCTGCCGAGGCAACTGGGGGGCCATTTTGATCCGGAAAGCAAGAGAACTTGTCTAAGGCAGAGTCACTACCCTTAGATGGGGCATATGCCGCACTTATCACGCAGTTGCGCTGCGCGAATTTTCCTGACCAGTCATTCCCCACCTAATATTACAGAGAACTTACTTTGTAATAATTTGGTACCGTACGTGCTCCTCCGCTCCCAAATCTCAGGAGAGATCCTGAGGTTCTTAGCATTAACGGCTAGCTGAACTACCGGCTGGAGCCGATCCAAAAACATTTCGCCGACAACGCCGGTACTGTTCCGGCGGAGGGTTGTACTATGTCCCAAAGAATCACCACGCTTGTGCTTCTTCTCCTAGTCCTGTTACTGGCGCCGCTGCCAGTCCAAGGCCAAGTTGATGTTTCCTCCGCAACACTCAAAGGAATCGTTCTCGATCCGCTAGCCGCCGCTGTTCCCGGCGCCATCGTAACAGTCACGAACACTGACCGGGGTATCACCCAAAAGGCCGTGACGGATCAGGGTGGCACATACCAAATCCCACTGCTTCCACCGGGATCCTACCGGATCGAAGTTGCAATGGACGGCTTTGAGAAAGAGGTTGCGACTGGATTGGAGCTCTCCGTCGGCGCAAGTGTGATCTACGATGTCCACTTGAAGATCGGCTCGGTGAAAGACGTCCTGAACGTAACCGCCGAAGCTCCGTTGATTGAAACCGAAAAAACACAGCAGGCCAATACGTTAAGCACCAAGGTGATCGATAGCCTTCCGAATCTCACGCGAAACTTTACTGATTCGGTGTTCACGCTGCCGGGCGTCTCGAGCTCGGATGCGCCTCGCGCACAGAATCCTGGTTACACCGGCTTTCTCACTTCGGGCTTTTCTATCGGCGGCAGCAATGGGCGCAACAACCTGGTGACCATCGACGGCGGAGAGAATGAATTTGGCTCGGGACAACTGCGCACCGCCAACATCAGCGTGGAATCGGTGCAGGAGTTTCAAGTGAATCGGAACGCCTTCGGGGCTGAGTTTGGGTTCACCGCGGGCACGGCCGTAAACGTGGTAACAAAGAGCGGCGCGAACCAGTTTAATGGCAGCGCTTATGCGTTTTTCCGCGATCAATACACTTCCGCGAAGAGCTACTTCGATACCTTCCCCGGTAGACCATTCAATCAGAATCTCTCGCCGGGGGGCACGCTGGGCGGTCCAATCAAAAAAGACAAGCTTTTCTTTTTTACCTCCTATGAGGATCGCCGCATGAATACTCCTGAATTCCGCACCTATCTGGGCACACCAGAAGCGCAAGGGCTAAACGGAAATCCAGCTCAGCTCAATTACGTGAACCAACTGGCCAGCTCGGGCGTTCCAGCGCTCCAAGGCTTGGCCGGCTTCTTCCAACAAGCTTTGAACCCGATGAATTTCCCCAGCGTGGTGACGCTACTCACCCCAAACAACGGCGTCTTCTCGGACATGAACAAGAGTCAGGATTGGGTTACGCGAGTCGATTATCAACCGGACAACAAGGACACACTTACCTTCAGGTTTTCGACCGAGTTCTGGCACTACACCAATATCGGCGGTAACAATCTCTATTCCGCGAGCACTGCCAGCTACACCTCACTGACGGACGTCGCAATCCTGGGAACCTGGAACAAGGTCATCACGCCAGCGCTGGTCAACCAACTGAGGGTGCAAGTGGTCCCGTACAACAACGTGACTAGCCCATCCCTGACACCCGGTACCACGGAGCTTTCCATCGGCGATCTGGGAGTTTTCAACCAGAGCTACCAGTCTCCCTACAGCTCGCACCAGAAGCGCTATCAGTTCGAGGACAATCTCACCTGGATGAAGGGGAGCCATACATTCAAGCTGGGCGCTTCTTACCGCCCTGTGGATTACACAGTGCAGAACAATCTGTGGTTTGGCGGCGAGTTCGATTTTTATGAGGGCGCCATCCCGTTGATCGGGATATTGCCGGCGAATGCTCAATTAGCTCTCGCAGAATTCAATGTCCAGCACGGATATCCGCAGACCGGACCGCCCGCCACCAACCTCAGCGCGCTGCAGTCGTACGCGCTCGGCGTTCCGGTGGATTACCGCCAAGGGTTCAACAATCCGTTGTGGAGCTCTTGGGCGAACTACCTGGGTGCGTTTGTTCAAGATTCATGGAAGATTACGCCGAGGTTCACTTTGAACTATGGCGTTCGACTGGACTATGACGCTGAGCCCGCGCCTGTTCCGCACAACATCTACTTCTCGCCCCGGCTGGGGTTCGCCTGGGATCCCTTTGGCGATCAGAAAACTGTAATCCGCGCCGGCGGCGGAATATTCGTTTCCCCGGTCAACTTCCAGATCCCTTACCTGGTGAATCTTCTGAACGACAGCGGCAAGTACATCAACCAGGTGTTCAGCGCCGTAACTTCGCCCGGCATCAATTCCGCGGTGATTTACGGATTCGGCGTCCAGCAAGGCATCCTTCCATTCGGACAGCTAACCCAGGCCGATCTGAAGGCGCTCGGCATCACGGTGGGACCAGGCGCGGACGGTCGAGTCGTCTTCAATCTGGCTTCGAACTACAAGAACAACTATTCCATCCAGTCGAGCTTGAGCATCGCCAGGCAACTGACCAATTCGCTGTCATTGGAAGTGGGATTTCAAAGATACAAAGGCGTTCATCTCCCGATGGATCAGGAAACCAATTACCGGGAAACCGGCGTGATCGATCCGGTATGGGGACCGCAGTATGTTCCCATCAATCCGTCCATCATCCAAAGCAACTCATATTCGTCCATCGGCAATTCCGAATATAACGGGCTGACGGCTTCGTTGAGCAAGCGCTACACCAGTCATTTTCAAATGCAAGTCAACTACACTTACAGCAAAGCCATCGACGACGTTACCGATTTCAACTCCCAGTTCGCATCCTTCTTCCCCACCCGCTTGAACCTGGAACGGGGCCTCTCGGCATACAACATCGGGCAAAACTTCGTCGCGAACGGGGTGTACAACACGCCGTTTAAGGCTGGCTCGGGCGAACCATTCTGGAGCCGGATCCTCGCCGACATGACGTTCTCGCCCATCCTGCACATGCATAGCGGGCTGCCATTCACCATCCGCGTTCCAGGCGCGGTGAACGGCACCCTGGGGGATTCGCTCTACGCTCGGCCCTGGTATGTTTCCAGGGACACAGGCATCGGTCCCGATTACTACGACTTCGACGCCCGCATCACCAAGTCGTTTTTCATCAATCGCGAGCGGGGCCTCAAGTTCGATTTCATTGCGGAAGCAACCAACTTGCTCAATCACACGAATTTCAGTTCTGTGAACGATCAGTTCTCGCCCAGCGATCCGTTGTTGGTGACCGGACCCTTCGACGTGAAGGGAAATAAGAGTCTGAGCCCCAATACGCCGCTCGGATTCACGTCGGCGTTTCCCGGCCGCCAGATCCAGTTCGGTTTGAAACTAGTCTTCTGAACATAAATGAGCCTCGCCGCCAGCCGCGATTTCGATTTCATCGTGATCGGGTCCGGCTTCGGCGGCAGCGTGGCGGCCCATCGATTGACCGAGAAGGGGTACCGTGTTGCGGTCATGGAGATGGGCCGCCGCTGGACGCCGGAGAACTTGCCCAGCTCGAGCTGGATTCTCCGGCGCTGGATCTGGCGGCCCCGGATTGGGCTGCGCGGCTTCTTCAATATCCAACTCTTTCGCCACGTCCTGATTCTGCACGGTTGCGCTGTGGGTGGCGGATCCATTACCTACGCGAATACGTTGCTCCAGCCCAAGGGTTCCGTCTGGCGCAGCGGAAGCTGGGCCGGTCTCGCGGACTGGCAGTCCCAGATGCCGGCTCATTATGCGACCGCCGAGCGAATGCTGGGGGTGAACGAAAACCGGATTCTGGGCCCGGCTGATCGGATACTGAAGCAGGCAGCGGATCGGGCGGGAGTGGGCCAGACTTACTATCGGACCAACGTCGCCGTTTTTGAGCCGCCGCAAGGAGAGCCGGGTGGAGCGACCTTCCCCGATCCGTATTTCGGCGGTGAGGGTCCCGAGCGCGCAACCTGCATCGGCTGCGGAGGCTGCATGCTAGGATGCCGCTACAACGCCAAGAACACCCTCGACAAAAACTATCTCTACTTGGCCGAAAAACACGGCGCCAGTGTATTCGCCGAAACCAGAGTGGTGGACGCAGCGCCACTCGACGGAAAAGCGGACGGAAGCGCGGGCTATGAAGTTCGCACGGTGAAATCCACCAGTTGGCTCGGCGCGCCTCGCCGCCGGTTTACCTGTCGCGGCGTCATATTCGCATGCTCAGCGCTCGGCAGCATGGATCTTCTGTTCCGCCTGAAAGAAAACGGCTCGTTGCCCGCGCTCAGCGATCAACTCGGAAATCGCGTGCGAACGAATGCTGAATCGTTAATTGGCGTTCGGGCGCCCGGCTACGGCGAGGACCTCTCCAAAGGCATCGCCATCGGATCCGGAATCCAGCTCGACGATCACACCCATATCGAAGCAACCCGCTACCCCAAAGGCTCCGATGCCATGGGGCTGCTGGGCACAATACTGACCGGTGGACGTCCGGGCTGGAGTCGGATTCTGCTATGGCTAGCGAATCTCGCCGGCTCAATGCTACGCCATCCCTTCAGGACCGTTCGGTGTCTGCAGCCATTTGGTTGGGCACGCGAATCGATCATCCTGCTATGCATGCAGACCCTGGACGGCCATATCGACATGCGTCTCCGGCGTCCGTGGTACCGGCCTTTCCGGAAGGTGCTGGTAAGCCAAGGCCGGCGCATCCCGACGTTTATTCCGCAGGCCAACGAATTTGCACGGAGATTGGGGGAGTCGATCGGCGGAGTTCCTATGAGCATGGTTACGGAAATCCTCTTCGATATTCCCGGCACTGCGCACATCCTGGGCGGTTGCTCGATGGCCGGTTCGCCGGCGAATGGAGTAGTGGATCATCGGAATCGCGTTTTTGGGTACAAGAACATGTACATCTGCGATGGCTCTGTGCTCGGAGCCAACTTGGGCGTGAATCCCAGCCTGACCATTTGTGCCGTCACCGAACGTGCCATGAGTTATATAAAGCCAGCAGCGCGGACGGAATGGAATGACTCTGCGTAACGGTACATCGATTGCTGTTGTAACAGACATTCAACTAATTGGAAGGAGAAATAAATGCGTGCGATCTTAATTGTCATTTCCTTACTTCTCTTGCTGACCCTGCCTGTTTTTGGCCAGCAAACCTACGTGGGACGGTACGACGTGTATGGCGGCTTCATGAACCTGACCACGCCGATGATCAATCTTAATGAACAAGGATTTAATCTGCAGACCGGCGTGCGACTTACTTCGTGGCTTTCCGGAGGCTTCGACTATACCATCGGTAACGGCAGTACGTCGCTTACTCCGACGATGCTAATTCCCTCCTTGCAGCAAACGCTCGGCGCGGAGTTTGGCCAAATGGCCACTGCCGGCCTCATTCCCGCTGGCTATCGGCTGTCCGTGCCCACCAACACGCGCACAGAAAACTACGCCGTCGGCCCGCAGATTTCCTATCGCCACTTTTCGGCTGTGACGCTTTTCGTCCGGCCAGACCTGGGAGCCCTGCATGTGGTCGCGACGCCTCACCCCGGCGATCCGATTGCCGCTGGAATTATATCCGCATTAGTGCCCTCCGGAAAGAAGACGGACTGGACCTACTATTACGGATTCGGCGGCGGGTTCGAAGTCAATATTGCGCGGCATTTCTCCATTCGAGTGCAAGCTGACTTCGTCCACGACAACATGATGAGTGATCTGCTGCCGGGCCATAATGAGGTCCGCTTCTCAATCGGCCCCGGATTCCAGTGGGGCCGGAATATGGTGGAGTAGGTCGTGTTTTCGTGGGGCAAGTCTCCGACTTGCCCATGCCCTAAAGGGAAGGCGCCGCCACGGTTATTACGACCTTCCCTTGCGCATGTCCTTTTCCCAGATAACGAAGAGCCTCAGCTACCTCGCTTAACGGATAACGTCGATCTATGACGGGCACAACCTTCCCGGTTTCCAGAAGATCCTTCATAACATCCAAATCCTTCTTCTTTATCTTCGTGAGAAAGTAACGAATCTTCTTACGCCCAATTAGTGACAGTAATGGTCCCAGCAGCATCACTTGGAGACTCACTTTGCCTCCGGCCCAGACGTAAATTCCGTCCCGACTCAGCGCCCGCCGGTAATCGAAAATCGCATGATAGGCGTTCGCAGCAAAAATCAGATCGTAACGCTGCCCGCTCTTCGTGAAATCTTCTCGCGTGTAGTCAATGACATGGTCCGCGCCAATCCGTCGCGCCGTGTCCACATTCCTGGTGCTGCACACGGCCGTGACTTCCGCTCCGAACGATTTGGCAATCTGGAGCGCAAATGTACCCACGCCACCAGACGCGCCATCCACCAGAACCTTTTGGCCTGCCTGGATCCGTCCTTGATCACGAAGCCCCTGCAGGGCGGTGATGGCCGCGATTGGCACGGCTGCTGCCTCCTCAAACGATATGTTGCTTGGCTTCAGTGCCAATTTATCTCCAACAGCGCACACATACTCGGCAAACCCTCCGCCTGCTGAAAACTTCGCCCCGAACACCTCGTCGCCTGGCTGAAACTGCGTTACACGTCTGCCAACCGCTTCAACTCGCCCCGCGATATCCGAGCCCAGGACCGTGTGTTTTGGTTTGAGCAGCCCCCCGCTTATTAGGCGAGTGTAACCTCCCATTACGCCCAGGTCCAGGATATTTACAGATGCGGCGCAAAGCTTTATCAGGACCTCATCGTCCTTGGGAACAGGTTTTGCTACGTCCTTGAACTGCAGCACATCCGGTGGTCCGTACTGTGTGTAAACAATCGCTTTCATGAACTAAACCGAACCCGACCACATGCTCAACAACTGAGCGCGCAGCTTATACTTCAGAATCTTGCCGCTCAGGTTCTTAGGAAGCATCGGCTGGAAGATCATTCGCCGGGGGATCTTGAACTTCGTTACATATTGCGCCACATGTATCTGTAGATCGTGCTCGGTGATCACCAGACCAGCCTTTAACTGCAGCACGGCGCAGATCTCCTCGCCATAAACCGGATCCGGGAAACCCACCACCGCGACTTCCGCAACCGCCGGATGAAGATAGAGCGCTTCCTCAATTTCCCGCGGCGAGATATTCTCCCCGCCTTTGATGATCAAGTCTTTCTTCCGGTCTGTGATAAACAGGTATCCATCCTCGTCCAAGAAACCAATGTCTCCGGTATGTAACCAGCCGTCTTTGAGCAGCCCGCTCGTGGCGTCGGGATCGCGCCAGTAGCCGCCCGTGACATTCGCTCCGGCGAGACAAATCTCTCCGGCACTTCGCGCCGCAACCGGACGGCCTTGGTCATCCAGGATGCGGATCTCGACGCCCGGGGTCGCAACGCCGGCCGAGCCCGGACGGTAAGGCCGATCGATCTCGTATCCGGTGGCCACAGAACAGGATTCGGACAAACCATATCCCTGATCGATGCGGCAACGGAACACTCGCTCCACTTGCTGGCGAAGCGGCTCGGGCAGCGCCGCACCCCCGCTGATGATGCGAACCAGGCTGGAAAGGTCACGCCGCTCGCGCTCCGGATGCTGCAGCATGTACATCAACATAGTGGGAACTACAGGCAGATAGCGGATTTTGTAGCGCTCGATTGCCTCCAGCGCCCTCCCCGGCTCGAATTGCCGCATCAAAACCGTGCTGAAACCCCACCGGTTCGCCACATTCTGCACCAGAACGCCGTATACGTGTGTCATGGGTAGCGGGAGCAGCATGGGGCCACGCTCCAGATCAGGATTTTGCCGGAAGGCGCTTTCTACGGCTGCTCCCAGGTTCTCATGCGTGAGCATTACGCCCTTTGGAAGTCCCGTGGTGCCGGAGGTATAAAGCAGGATTGCCAGGTCAGAAGGCTCGCTGTCAACCGGCGTTTCAACTGGAGTCACGGTTTTGAGCAACGCTTCTATGTTCACGGCGCCCGAAACTTCGCTCGGTCCGAAGACCAATATCTGCTTCAGCGTCTGAACCTCGGCGTTAGCCTGACTCAGCCGTTCGGCCAACGCGGGGATGGTAAGGGCGACGATTGGTTCGGCTCCACGCAGAATATTCGTTACCTCGCCGGCAGTCCATTGCGGAATTACGGGGACAATTACCGCACCAATCATCCAAGTGGCCTGAAAAGCGCCGGTCAGTTCCGGAGAGTTGGGTAGCATTACTACCACTCGGTCGCCCCGGCGCACGCCATAGCTGTCCAGTATTCGCGCCAGCCGGCCCGCGTAGCGAAGCTCTTCGGCGTTAGTGAAACTGCGGTCTTCGGAATACAGCCTGGTATATTCTCCAAACCGCTCGATATTTTCCAGATCCAGGCGGGCCAGGTTACCCGCCGTGCACTTGATTTCTTGAGTTGCTTGTTTCATAGCGGACACACTCCTCTCCTCTCCCACGTTGGTGATGAACCAGCGCTTCTTTGCGCAAATGGGCAACCATTGTCCGGTCGCGGCATAGCTGTGCGTCCATGCAGCACAGCACTACCGAGAGGGGCAATTGCCACACCCAAGACTCCGATTTCCAGCGCTTTACTTCGCAGCGTTATTTCAAAACTACTTCTGGAATCTCCGGGCTGGGAGCTTCAACGGTTGATACGTCTTCCACTTACGTCTTCCACTAAAGAACCCGGCTCCTGCTCTATTGGGCGCGCCAATCCCACCGCGGCGTGAAGTTCCCCGAACACCTGATTCAGGAAATCGCGCAGCCGGTCGAGATCGGGCGCCGATGCGCAATCGCCCGTCAAGCTGAAATAGAACGTGCCGTTATAGCTGGCCATGGCGCAACAGATACCCATAAAGTCACCGATAGGCACATACGGATAGTAAGTCAGAATTTCCCGGCCGAGCAGATACAGTGGATAGTCCGGAGCCGCCACGTTGGTCGCAACCATGTCGAATGGAAGCACCGGGACCGTGTTCGCGAGCATGCCCACCAGTTGCGCTTGCACGGGAACCGGCAGGGTTGCCAGCAGGCTGCCGGTCAGCACCGTCAGGTCGCCGGCGTAAGCGTGTTTCACCGCTTCGGTCCGTTGGTGGATATTGCTCAGAAGCTCCACCGGATCCGCGATGTCCAGCGGAACGTTCACGGGCGCTAACGTAATCTTGTTTCCCATTCCCTGCTTTGGACCGCCGTTCCGCCGATTCACTGGCACCATAAGACGCAACAGGCGATCCTTTACCGATTGATGATGCAGTTTGGCATAACGGCGCATCGCACCCGCCAGGATCATCATGCCGACATCATTCACCTTTACGCCGCATACATGACGAATGGCATTGATCTCGGACATGGGAAACTCAGTCCACGATACTCTCCGCGGGCCCAACGACGGCGCGTAAAACGGAAAGCGTTGCGCGGGAGGAAGAACCTCCGATGCCGAGCTCAGCATGGGAACCGAACCTGCCAGCATTCCTCCCAACAATTTCTCGGCAACATTGAGCGCAGCCGATTGTAGCGAGAGCACACGCTCTACAGCATGGAAGTACGAGCTGACCATGGCATCACCCAGCACTTCCCAAGCCGGCAATGGCGATCCCGGATGGAACGGCTTTTTGGGTGGTAGGGGTTTGATTTCCGGGCTCGTATCCATGATCAGGCTCATCATCGCCACACCCGCCACGCCGTCCACCATGCAATGATGCACTCGCGCAATCACGGCGCTGCGCCCGTCTTCCAGGCCATCCACAACCGTCAGATCCCACAGCGGCCGGTTGCGATCCATCACCTCGCTGAAAATGTGACCAGCCAGCCTCTGGAGCGCCTCCCTCGTCCCGCGTTTCAAATGGATGCCGTGGATGTGGCCGTTAATGTCGAACCCAGGATCGAACTCCCAAGTGGGATACCCGGCCTGGAGCGGTGGAAACACCACCCGTTGCCGGTAGCGCGGAATCAGAGGCAGCTTCGCCTCAATCAGCGCTTTCAAGTCGTCAACAGAGATTGGGCCGTCCAGAAGGAAGACGCTTCCGATATGCAGAGGCATCTCCTTCTTCTCGAGATACAGGAAAAGCGCATCCAATGGTCCTAGCCGATCGTTTACCATAGCTAAGAAATACAAGCAGCTAGAATGCCGATCTAACTCGTTCCATCTGTCGGGCCTCCATTCCGAGCCGCGACCGGAAGGGAGCGTGAAATAGCTCAGTTACCAAGTCATTTCGCGCAGCAGCGATCGCACGCTTCCCACAACCCGCAGGAATCGCCCGCCCGAAGTTGGCCCCCAAGTTGCCTATTTTTCATGAAGGTACAAAGACGTGACTCTTAACGAATTGATACCTCCGGAAATAAAGCTCATCCTCAGCGCCTGCACGGGCGACGATGCTCCCACCGCCGTTCGCGTGCAACGCGTCGAATCCATCCTCAACGGCGCGGCGGGCGATTCCGTTCGAGCCGCACTCGGAAGCTGGATCGCTCAGGTGGCCTCGGTCGACGTGCTGGTGCCGGACGAATATCGCAAATGGCGGCCCCTGGTCCGGGATTCCATCGAATTCCTGTTTTCACGGCTATCGGCCGAGCGTCTGGCGGCAAAACTCGTGGCACAAGCCGACTTGCCTTTGGATACTGCGCCCGCACGACGCTTACTGGAACTAATCGCCAGGATGCCCGGCATACAAAAGCTGGGCCAAGTGATAGCTCGCCATCAGCGCCTGGACCCGTCCCTGCGCAAGGCGCTCTCCGAACTCGAGAACGAAATACGCGACGCCAGCCCGAAAGCCATCCGCTCTATCCTGGCCGAGCAGTTAGGCTCAAATCTCCGCAAATACGCTGTGAAGGTTGACCGGTCTATATTCTCGGAAGCCAGCGTCAGCGCCGTCATTCGTTTCACTTACCGAGAGCCGGGCGCGAAGCACCGCGAACCCGGCGTCTTCAAAGTGATCAAGCCACACGTCCGGAAATACTTCACCGAAGACCTGTCGCTTCTGCAGCGGCTCAGCGATTTCCTGTCCAAAGGCAACGGTTATGGCTTCGCCACCCGGCACGTTTCGGAAATGGTGAGCGAGGTCCGCCTGCTGCTGGAGCATGAGTTGGATTTTAAGCGCGAGCAGGCAACTCTTGTGGAAGCTGTTCACACCTACCGGATCAATACTGCGATCTCGGTGCCAATCCTGGTCGCGCCATTGTGTACCACCGAAATCATCGCCATGAGCGAGGAACCCGGTACGAAAATCACCGAGGTGTTTCCGGGGAAACCCTACTTGCGGCGACGCGTGGCCGAACAGCTAGTGGAGGCCCTGGTCACCGTCCCGCTCCTCTCGCGTGATAGCTCCGTGGTGTTTCACGCGGACCCCCACGCTGGCAACCTGTTGTACGACGAGCGAGCCGGTAAGGTTGGAATTCTCGACTGGGCCTTGACGGAGCGGCTCAGCCGTGATTTGCGCCGCTACCTGGCCCTGTTGGTGATCATGACGGTTTTGCGAAATCCCGGCGGAGTTCGAGACGCACTGGTACATCTGGCCTCGCCGAGCGAACGGCGCGACCCGGAAAAGCTTCGCTTGATCCAGCAGCACGTGGAGAGCTTCTTCAAAAGCCTGCCCTGGAATCGCGGTGCGGGCAGCATCGATGCCATGCTTTTGCTGGACGAAATCGCGCTCGAGGGCGTCCGCTTTCCAGCCACGCTGGCCATGTTTCAAAAAGCCCTCTTCACCTTGGATGGCGTGCTGCACGACATTGCGGGATCTGAAGTCAGCATTAGTTACTTGTTGGTTCGCGATTTCGTCATCCGGCTGCTGGTGAGTTTCGGCCTGGACCATCCGCCCCTTTCGGTCAGCGATTTGATAGCCGTGGAGCGCAGCGGATTGCTGTACCCAGGTCGCCTGGGCGCGTCAGTATTGTTCGGCGCACGGCCTGAGCCCCGAACCGAGATGAGGTAATCCAATGATGATTCCTTCTGGCATTCTCAAGAAGCTCTATACACGGAGCAGTCTCAAGAACTCTGGCGGCGGCCCGCAGTTCTCCATCAAGAACAGGTTGAGTGACGCGGAAGTGGTGGGCGTCCGCTCAATTGCGATTGACGGTTGTCCGGTGGCCCTGGATCATGTGTGGTTCGATCTGGCCGACGGCCGCGCGCTCACTCCAGCCGAAATCGACGCGGCCCATCCCATCCCTTTTCCATTTAGCTCCGTGGTTACGGTTCGCACGGACCAACCTGAGCTATCAAAGGGAAAGCATGACATCGACGTGGCCTTCGAAACGCGCCCCTTCGGCCGGCTACACCTCAAAGTGGAAGATACGATTGCCGAGGACGGCCAGCGCGCCCGCCATATTCCGCGAGACGAAGAGGACGATTATAAGCCCGAGATCATCGTCCGCCGGCAGAATCTGATCGAGCAAACCACCGGCGTCAAGCTGCGACACCTAACCGAGTATTCCTTCGATCCTCATATCGCCCGCGGCAACTGCGAAAACTTCACCGGCGTCGCCCAGGTCCCGATGGGCTTTGCGGGCCCACTCCTGGTGCACGGGGAATATGCCGAAGGAGAGTTTCTGATTCCACTGGCGACCTCGGAAGGAACGCTGGTGGCATCTTACAACCGCGGAATGAAAGTGCTGAACCTGTCCGGCGGTGTGAAAGTTACCGTGTTAGCCGACGCCATGCAACGAGCGCCAGTGTTTGTATTCCGGGACGCGCGCGCCTGCCGCGATTTCGTGAACTGGATCGGGGTCAACCTGCCGGATATCCGCCGCGAAGCAGAGGCAACTTCATCAGTCGCCAAACTCCTCCACATCGATCCGTATCTCGCCAACAAGTTCGTTTTTCTGCGGTTCAATTTCTCCACTGGAGACGCAGCCGGGCAGAATATGGTCGGCAGAGCCACCTACGCCGCTTGCGGCTGGATTTTGGATCATTACCAAGGGATCACGAATTTCTATCTCGAGTCCAATTTCGCGACCGACAAGAAGGGCTCGCACGTGAATATCATGCGCAACCGCGGCAAGCGGGTCACCGCCGAAGCCACCATTGCGCGCGACGTCATGATCCGACACCTCAGGGCCGAGCCGGAACAACTGGTCCATCATTATGGCGTAGCCAACGTCGGCGCGTTTCTCTCGGGCGCGAACAATAATGGTGCGCAATCGGCCAACGCCATCGCCGCCATGTTTATCGCCACCGGCCAGGACGTCGCCAACGTCGCGGAATCCTCGGCAGGAATCATCTATTGCGAGCTCACCCCCGAGCGCGATCTGTATATCTCACTCACCATCCCTTCGCTCATCGTTGCGACGCACGGCGGCGGAACAGGCTTAGCCACGCAGCGGGAATGCCTAGAGATCCTCGACTGCTACGGCACCGGCAAAGTGAACCGCTTCGCCGAAGTCGTGGCCGCCGTGGCTCTGGCGGGCGACGTCTCATTAGCGGGCGCGATCTCCTCCTCCGACTGGGTCTCGAGTCACGAGAAATACGGCCGGCACCGCTAGCCAACAACCGGTCGCTTACGCCCCGTGGCGCACGCACTCATGCGTGCCGCGTTCACACTCCTGTGAACGCCTTGGCATCCGGTCGCCCTTGGATCTGCGTCTTCAAGGGAATCAGCTCCAGAACCGCGCGCAACTAGAAACCAGAAACGAGAAACGTTTCCGGTGACTGTTGCCACGTCGTCGAGCAGGAATCTTTCAAAAACCCCAACATCGCCGTGCCATTCTCAATCAGTTTCATCACTCGTATCGCAAAGACCGCAATGGATCCACCCGAAGCGCCCGTCGGGCCGGCAGCAGTGCAGCCACGCCAATCATTGCGACAAACACGCCGATAGCGCCCAGGTATGCAATCGGATCGAGGTAGCTAATGCCGTAGAGTTCGCGCCGCAAGAGCTGCGACAAAGCGGCTGCGCCAGTTACTCCCGCGAGCGACCCGGCAAGAATCGGGAGTGCTAACTGCCGCACCACTACCGACAAAACCTGCGCGGAGCTCGCGCCCAGCGCCATGCGGATGCCGATCTCCTTGGTGCGATGCGATACGGAGTGCGCGACAAGTCCCACAATTCCTAAACAAGCCAGCAACAGCGCAACGAATCCAAGCACACTGACAGACATCGCGGCGTATCCCGCGCGTTCCATCCTCAGGCGGAATGAGCTTTTCACTAATTGCACATCGGGAAATACCTTGGGATCGATCGATTTGGCCAGCGACGCCACAAATGGAACCAAGCCCTCGGGCGGCCCAGCAGTTCTTAATAGCACCACCATGGAAGGCAGATCCGCTTCGCCGGCCAGATAATAAGCTTCCACCGCGTCCGGATCCTGAAGCGCCACCAACCGCGCGCTGCCGGAAATTCCAACAATCGTATAGCTCGCATCGCCCATCTGGAATGGCCGTCCTAACGGGTCCCGCTCCGGCCATTGCTGAGCAAAAGACTTGCTGATGACGACAGCGCGTCTGTCGCTGCGTGAGAGATTCCGGCCTTTGAGCAAGGGGATCTTCATGGTGCCGAAAAACTCCGGATCGATTGCGTACATGTGAACATCCAGCGAACGTCCCGCTATATCAGCTCCCGTAACTACCTTCCTGTTGCCCAAGGGCGCACTGGAAGTCATGGACACAGACTCGACTCCGGGAAGATTGCGGAGCCGGCTGTGCAGGGTATTCAGATATGTTCGCGCGCTGGATGCCGAGTAGCCGTGCGCGGCAAGGCCCGGGTCAATGGAAACCACCTGCCGATATTCAAAGCCCGGATTAGTGGTAACGGCGTGATCCAGCGCCCGCACCAGGAGTGCCGACACAATCACCAGTACGCAACTTGCGGCAATTTGCGCCCCGATCAGCACCTGCCGCATCCTGGTGGCACGATGCCGCTGCCTGGCCACTTGGAAAGCCGGTGTCAGCCCAAACATTATTGCGGCCGCGAATCCGATTCCGATGGCGAAGAGCACCATTCTCCAATCCGGAGCCGGATTGAGCCAGGCTGGCGTTTTCGCCATCACCATCATTCCACGCAACACCACATAGCCAAGCGCCAAGCCCGCAATCGCACCCTCGAAAGCCAGCAGCACGCTTTCGGTGAACAGCTGGCGAATCAGCCGGCCGCTGCCGGCGCCCACGGCCTTTCGAATCGCCATTTCCCGCTCCCTCGCCACACCTCGCGCCAGTAGCAGACTGCCCAGGTTCCCGCAGGCCACAGCAAGAATCAACAGCGTCAATGAGCCCACCAGAGCCATCAAAGGATAGCCTTCGTCGGATTGCTCTGTTCCTGTTCCGTGGCGGCCTCCTCCCAGATTCTTCGCGTATCCGCCCGCAGAACTGGGAAGGCTTTCCTTTTCCCAAATATCGGCCGGATGCTGCTGGTGCAATACCGCCGCGAGCGACCCCAATTCATTCTCCGCCGTGGCTGCGCTCAAGCCTGGCTGTAACCGGCCAAACATCGTTATCCCGTGAGCTTCCACTGAGAAATCCGTGAACAGATGACTACCCGTTACGAAATAGGGTTGTTGATCGATAGGCAACCATAGATCGGGATTGTCCATGCTCAGGCCGCTGAAGTCTTGGGATGCAACGCCGATCACAACGGCCGGTCTATCGTTCAGGCGAATCGTCTTGCCGGCAATCCAGGGATCAGCCCCGAAGTGGCGCTGCCAAAAACCCTGGCTGAGAACCACCACCGGCGCGGAATCCGCCGCTCCGTCCTCGGCTGCATCGAACACTCGTCCGAGTATCGGCCTTGCGCCGAGTTCGCTGAAGAAATTAGCCGTGACAAAGTCTCCAGTGAGCGGCTTGGGCTCGCCCTCGATTGCCAGTTTGGCGTCCATCACGGCCATCACTGCTGAGAGCGTTTTCGAATACTGGCGGAAGAATGCCATTTCCGGATAAGGTATCTGGGACGCATAGCTCTGGGGCGCTCGTCGTTTAAATCGCAGCAACGTATCGGGGCTGCGGACTGGCAGCGGCCGCAGGACCATCAGGTTGAAGAAGCCGAAAGCCGCTACGTTGACGCCGATCCCGAGAGCCAGCATAACGATCGCTGCCAGCGTGAAGCCCGGCGATCGCCGCAGTTGACGAGTTGCATACCGAAGATCCTGTGAAAGCTGTTCCATCCACGTCCAGCCCCACGCATCGCGGGCCTCTTCGCGCAGAAGAAGCGTGTTCCCGAGAGGCATGCCGCCGTCCTTAGCCGCCATCTCCCGATGAAACTCCAGGTCGTTCCGAAGCTCCTGGTCGAAACGGCGGCGATGCAGAAGGTATTGAAAACGTCGAATCCATTCGTTCATGTGGTTTCCTCAGGCAGTCCGCAGGACCGATCGAATGGCGGAATGCGCGCGCTCATAATCGGACAGCTCATTCTCAAGCTGTTTGCGGCCGGCCGGCGTCAGCCGATAGAAACGAACCTTGCGATTTGTTTCTGAGATTCCCCACTCCGACGTTACCCAGCCTTTCAAGAGTATTTTCTGCAAAGCAGGATAAAGAGCGCCTTCCTCAACCTGCAAAACTTCGGAAGAGAGCGTGTGAATCCGCTGGGCGATCGCGTAACCATGCAAGGTTCCCGAGCGAAGCACGCGTAATATCAGAAGGACCAGGGCTCCGGAAGGCATCTCAGTCTTAGGCATAAGGTACCTACTGGTAGTATGGCGCTTTTGCACCGGTCCGTCAAGAGACAATGAAATCAGACGCGCAACGAACGAGAAACCAGAAACGAGAAACGTTTTCGTGCCTAATCATCTGATCTCTGAAAAAAGCCCCTACTTACAACAACACGCCCACAATCCAGTGGATTGGTATCCGTGGGGCGAAGCAGCCTTTGAAAAAGCCCGCCGCGAGGACAAACCCATCTTCCTCTCCATCGGCTATTCCACTTGCCACTGGTGCCACGTGATGGAGCGCGAATCGTTCGAAAGTCCCGCCATCGCCGCGATTCTCAATCAATCCTTCGTTCCCGTGAAAGTGGATCGCGAAGAGCGCCCAGATGTCGACCACATCTACATGATGTACGTCCAGGCAACAACAGGCAGCGGCGGCTGGCCCATGTCGGTATTTCTCACGCCCGGCCGCATGCCCTTCTTCGGTGGAACCTATTTCGCCCCGGACGATCGTTACGGCCGCCCCGGCTTCTCCGTAGTTCTCGAGCGAATCGCCGAAGCCTGGAAAACTCAGCACGACAAAATCCTGGAGTCCAGCGGCAATGTGATGGAGCAGCTCAAGCTTCATTCCGAATCCGCTGTAGCAGGCAACGCAGCGCTCAGCAAAAGTACTCTGGACGCCTGTTTCCAATATTTTCGCCGCACTTTTGACACGGCGCACGGCGGCTTTGGCGACTCTCCTAAATTTCCCCGCCCCGTGGTGCTCAATTTCCTGCTCCGCTATCACCATAGCTCCGGACGGCTGGAAGCGCTCGACATGACGCTCCACACCCTGCGCGCCATGGCGGACGGCGGTATGCACGATCAGCTAGGCGGCGGCTTCCATCGCTATTCGGTGGACGAACGCTGGTTCGTGCCGCACTTCGAAAAGATGCTTTACGATCAGGCCCAGCTGGCCATTTCCTACATCGAGGCGTACCAGATCACGCACGATTCCTTGTACGCGGCCATTGCGCGCGCCACGCTGGATTACGTCCTGCGCGACATGACTCATCCTGATGGCGGATTCTACTCCGCCGAAGATGCCGACAGCGTCATCGATCCCGCGAACCCGAAAGTGAAAGGCGAAGGCGCGTTCTATCTTTGGACCGCTCAGGAATTGGAACAGATCCTCGGAGAGCCACTGGCCAAGATGTTCGCCTTTCGCTACGGCGTGGAGCCGAACGGCAACGTCCACCACGATCCGCACGGCGAATTCCCCGGCAAGAACATCCTCTACGTTCGCCACACCGTAGCCGAGACGGCCCAAAACTTCTCGATCTCCGAAGAAGCCTGCACGCTGCAACTGAGCGGGGCGGCCGAGCAGCTCCTAAAGGTTCGTTCCACGCGCATCCGCCCACATCTGGATGACAAAGTCCTCACCTCCTGGAACGCTCTGATGATTTCGGCGTTTGCTAAATCCGCGCAAGCGTTGGATGAGCCCGTCTACTTAGACGCCGCGGCGCGTGCCATGGAGTTCATCCTGTCCCGCATGTACGACACTCGCACCGGCCTGCTCTTACGCCGCTATCGAGATGGCGATGCTGCAATCTCCGGTTTCCTGGATGACTACGCTTTCCTGATCGCCGCGCTGCTGGATCTCTACGAAACCGATTTCGATCCGCAACGCATCGAGCTCGCCATTAAACTTGCCGGCAAAATGCGCGAGCTATTTGAAGATCCCTCTGACGGTGCGTTCTTCACCACTGCCGCCGGCGACCCGACCCTTGTCCTCCGCATGAAAGACGACTACGACGGCGCCGAGCCATCCGGTAATTCCATCGCACTCCTTGATCTGGAACGCCTGGCGCACCTCACCGATCGGGCGGAATATCGCGAGACCGCTGAGCGGACTCTGCGGGCATTGAGTCCCAAAATGGCCGGCCAGCCCGTCGCGGTTCCGCAAATGCTTGTGGCGTTCGATTACTCGCTCGCAGTCCGGCGCGAAGTGGTTATCGTTGGCGGCCGCCGCGAGGTGCGCCCGTTTCTCCATCAGCTCCGAAGCCGCTTCCTGCCCCACACCGTCGTTCTGCTAGTCGATTCCGAAGACACGCGCCGCGAACTCCAGCAAATCTTCCCTGCAGTCGTCGATATGCGTGAACTCAACGGCCAGCCCACCGCCTATGTCTGCCAAGGCTACGTCTGCCAGCTCCCGGTGAATGAAGTCTCCAAGTTCGTCGAGTTGTTACAATGAATGGAAATCAAATTCACTCGAGGAGACTTCATGGAACGACCCGCAGCCACGACGATGAGAGGAAAACCGCTGACACTGATCGGGCCGGAGCTCAAGGCCGGCGAGAAAGCACCCGATTTTGATGCTGTCAGCGATGGACTGCAGCCTGTAAACCTGGAAAAGACCGGCCAAACCGTTCGAATTTTCAGCGTTGTGCCGTCGCTCGACACGCCGGTATGCGACGCACAAACGAAGCGGTTCAATGAAGAAGCCGCCAAGCTTCCCGGCGTCGAAATCTACACCGTCAGCATGGATCTGCCATTTGCTCAGAAGCGCTGGTGCGGCGCCTACGGCGTGGATAAAGTAAAAATGGTCTCCGATCACAAAAGCGGTTCCTTCGGAGAGAAGTACGGAACGCTAATCAAGGAACTGCGCATCGAGAGCCGCGCAATTTTCGTTCTCGATAAAGACAACACCATCAAACACGTCGAGTATGTGAAAGAGGTCGCCGATCATCCGAACTACGAAGCCGCGTTGTCCGCAGCGCGAGCGCTTGCCAAGTAGCGAAGTCGTTCCATGTGGCTTTTGCGCGACTTCCGCTATGCTCTTCGCGTTCTCAGTCGCACTCCCACACTAACCGCGGTCGCGCTGTTTTCCATTGCGATTACAATCGGCGCCACCGCGGTCGTGTTCACCGCCGTCAAGTCCGTCCTGATCGAACCCCTTCCCTACGCGAACGCCGGCGAGTTAGTGCAGTTGCGCACCGACAATACTAACTAAGTCCGGAAAATCCCACGCCGATTGGGTGACCTTCAGTGACGCGCAGGATGTTTTGAAGAGCAACCGCAGTTTCGCATCGATGGGGATCTATCGCTACGCGCTCTTCAATCTGTCCGGCGATGGCAGTTCCCTGCCCGAAGCGCTCTATGGACTGGCTGTGTCCGCCAACATGTTCCCCACGCTCGGCGTGTCCCCGATGCTCGGCCGAAATATTCTTCCCGAAGAAGACCAACCGAATCGGAATCACGAAATGATCTTGAGCTACGGATTGTGGACGCGCAGGTTCAACTCCGATCGCGGCATCATCGGCCGGTCGGTCGAGGTGAACGGCCACGCCTGCACCATCATCGGCGTCATGCCGCCCGGTTTCGATTTTCCGATGAGGCTTGCCACCACTGTCCGCACTCCCTCGCAACACATGGATTTCTGGACTCCCATCGGCAAAGATCCCGCCAAGGAGGAACGCAATAGCGGATCGGGAGCCGTGGCTCGATTACGAAAAGGTGTAACGCCGGCGCAAGCGGAACAGGACATGCAGTCCATCAGCGAAACGCTGGCCCGCCGCTACCCCATCACCAACCAGTACCGCTTTTTTCATGTGGGCCGGATCCGCGACCGGTTCCTCGGCTTCGCTCAAACCGGTCTGCTGCTACTCATGGCCGCTGCGGCGATGTTCATGCTGATCGGCTGCGCCAATGTCGCAAATCTGCTGCTGGCCCGCGCGTTCGCTCGCCATCGTGAGATCGCGGTTCGCTTGGCGCTGGGTGCAGGCCGCGCCCGCATCGTCCGGCAACTTATCACCGAGAGTTGCGTGCTGGCGCTGCTGGGCGGCTTGCTCGGCTACGCATTGAGCGTAGTCGCGTGGAACCTGCTTCCCGCCATCGCCCCTATGACGATTCCGCGACTCGCTACCGCACGCGCCGATGGCTCAATCTTCGCTTTCACTCTGATCGTCTCACTGATCAACGGCCTCCTCTTCGGGATCGCGCCCGCCCTTCGCACTGCCGGCCGCGACCCGGCTCTCGCACTCACCGAATCCGGCACGCGAGGCGTGGTGGGCAGGCAACGTAACATCCTGCGCTCCTCCCTGGTAATCGCAGAAGTCGCGGTGGCCGTAATCCTGGTGGTGATCGGCGGACTCCTAACCGGACGATTCATCCAGTTGCTTCGCACCGATCCCGGATTTCAGGCGGATCGCATTCTGGCCTCGATCATCATCGCCGGCGGCGACCAATACCGCGACCCAGAACGACACGGAGAGCTATTCCACCATATTCTTGATTCGGTCCGGACGCTGCCCGGAATCGAGCAGGCCGGCACCGTGGACGCTCTCCCTTTTAGTGGCGAGAACACCGGCGGCGAGATCGGCACCGGCGATCCCAACACGAGAAAAATAGCCGAAATCGATCTCGTGAGCGCCGATTATCTCCGAGCCTTGGGTGTGCCGCTGCTCGAAGGCCGCTGGTTTCATGACGACGACATGGAAGCCTCGCGCGATACCGCTCTGGTGAACGATGTCGCCGCCAGTCTCCTGTGGCCTCGCGAGTCTCCACTAGGAAAACGCTTCTGCATTTTCTGCTCAGACCCGGCGTTCCGGCATTGGAAGCAAGTGGTGGGCGTGGTGAAATCCATTCGTCATTCAGGCCTGGATGAACCCAGCCGCGCGGAGGTCTACTACGCCAGCGCCGCACTGCAGTACGCGCAATTCCTGGTGGTTCGCACCAACCACCTCGCGCCGGAACTTGCCATAGCCATCCGACAGGCAGTGGCCAAAATAGATCCGAAACAGCCGGTCTTTCTGAGCGCCAGCATGTCGACACTCATCGGAGATTCCATCGCTGACCGACGCTTCATCATGACCCTGCTGGCCATCACAGGATGTCTGGCCTTGATCCTATCCGCGGCCGGCGTCTACGGCGTGGTGTCCTACGCAACCTCGCTCCGCACCCAGGAAATCGGAGTACGCATGGCGCTAGGCGCAACTCCAGGCAATGTCCACGCGCTAGTCTTTCGCCAGGGAATGCGCCTGGCCGCCGTAGGCGTCGTAATCGGCCTCACATCCTCGCTAGCACTCACGCGCATCCTGGCCAGTGTCCTCGAAGGCTTGGCGAGTCCCGACGCGGTCCTAATCACAATCGCGGTCGCCCTGGTAACGATAGCAGCCGCAATGGCCTGCTTCATCCCCGCCCGCCGAGCCACAAAAATCGATCCAATGACCGCATTGCGGACATAAAGAAGCCCGAAGCACCACCTTCCTCGACTTCTTGAATCCCTCGAATCCTTGAATTCTCGCTTCTCACTCCTCTCTCAACGCCAGCATGGGCTCCAACCTCGCCGCCCGCATCGCCGGCAGAAAACTCGCAACCATTGCGACCACCGCCAACAGCGCAACCGACAGCCCAATCGTAACCGGATCCGTCGGTTTCAACCCGAACAACATAGAACTCGCAGTCCGGCCCACCGCAATCGCCAGCCCGGTCCCGATCACCAATCCAACGGCCAGCAGCATCCCAGCTTCCCGCAATACAAGACCGAGAACGTCTCCGCGATTCGCCCCCAGCGCCATCCGGATGCCAATCTCGCCGCGCCTGCGCGCCACCATGTACGACATCACGCCGTACAGTCCGATGGTCGCAAGCACCACCCGCGAGAAATCCGAAAAATCCAGACAACGTTGCCATCAATCGCTCGCGCAGCAGGGAATTCTGGAGCTGCGCGCGGAACACCCGAAACTCCAGCGAGATCTCCGGATTCTCATCCAACACCGATCGCCTCACGGCCGCCAGCAACGAACCGAGCGGGGCCGTGGATCGCACGATAATGTTCGTCCCCAAGCCGGGTTCCTTGTCTTGACTCGCCGCCACGTACGCAATCGGCTTGAAGTCTTCCCGCAAGCTCTGATACTTCGAATCCTTCACCAGCCCCACAATCTCATAGAGCGGCTGAGGTTCACCTGGGCGAGCCTCAATGCGGAATCCTTTGCCGATCGGATTTTCGCCATGATAAAACTTCTTACTGAATTCCTGGTTCACAATGGCCACCGTGGGAGAAGTTGGCGTATCGCGATCGTCGAAATCGCGGCCGGCTAGCATCGGCGTTCCCATGGTGCGGAAGTAGCCCGCACTGACGCGATCGAACCAAGGATAAATGCGCTTCTGGTTGTCCTGGCCGGGCTTCTCTCCGGGAATTTCGATACCGTCGTTCCAGCCACTCCCGCTTGCTTGTACGATGCCCGCGCTGGCGGCGTGCTCCACGCCCGGTGTCGCGCGCACACGTTCCAGAAGCTCCCGGTAGAATGGACTCCTGCGCGCAGCCGGGAGATTGGCGCGCGATATGTCCAGACCCGTAATCAGCAGATTGTTCTCGCGAAAGCCAGGGTCCATTGTTAACAGGTTGCGCATGCTGCCGGCGAATAAGAGAGCGCCCACCAGCAGCACCAGCGACAGCGCAACCTGACTGATCACCAACGCGCGACGCAACCCGAATTTCCCACGATCCGCCGTCAAGCCACGGCTCGATGCCCGCATCGCCGACGCGGGAACAGCACCAGACGCGCGCAGCGCCGGTGTTAATCCGAAAAGAATGCAGGTGAGCACCGCTATGCCCGCCGTGAAACCGAAAACGCGCCAATCGGCGCCAAGATCCACCCTCAAAGGATTATCGCTGGTGGTGAGGAACGCTATCATATAGCGGCTCAAGAACTGTGCCAGAACAGCTCCGGCTACGGCCCCGATCGCGGTCAGCAACAGGCTTTCGGCCAGCAATTGCCGGATCAGCCGGCCACGATCCGCACCAATGGCCAGCCGCACCGCCATTTCACGCTCGCGCGTACTGGCTCGGGCCAAGGTGAGGTTGGCGAGGTTGGCGCAGGCGATCAGCAAAACCAGCCCAGCCAGTCCCAACAGCAGCCAGAGAGGTTCTGCGTACCTTTCGCGCAATGACGATACGCCTGAGCCCGCAGGCAGAGCCGTGAGTTTGTATTCGGTGTAATATTTGGCCATGTCAGGACGGTAGTTCGGTGGGACAGTATTCTCGAACACGTCGCGCGACATAGCGTTGGCTTGCGACGTTGCCTTCGCAACAGTCCAGCCCGGTTTCAGGCGTCCGATCACTGCCAGCCACCAGTGATGCCGCTTTGCCAGATGGCTGTCTTCTCCGTTGATCCACGGTTCCGCGCAGGTCGGCACTATCACATCGAAATTGCGCCCCACCTCCATCCCAAAGAAACTGGCGGGCGCCACTCCCACCACTTCCACGGGATGCCCATCCAGAGAAATCTTCTTACCAACTGCGCTCGCATCTCCGCCGAACTCACGCTGCCAGAAGGAATGGCTGACCACCGCCCCCGGCGACCCGCAACCCGGACGATCGTCTTCCGCCGCAAGCATTCTGCCGATCAGCGGCTGCACGCCCAAAGTCTTGAAGTAATCGCCGCTCACCCACAAACCCTCCGCATACCGGGCTTCGCCGCCCGAGGCCAAGTTGAATCTCTGATCGCCCCACGCAAAAATGCTCGAGAACGTCTGTTGATGGCTGCGAATCTGCTCCCACTGTGGATAAGTAAGGTTCGGATAGCGATCCGAGAAATTGCCGGAACAGCAATGCTCGTTCTCGGCGATCTGCAGCTCGGCCAACTGTTCCGGATGCGGCACCGGCAGCAGCCGCAGACGGACCGCGTCCAATAGCTGAAAGATGGCCGTGTTCGCCCCGATCCCCAAGGCCAGCGACAGCGTGGCAACGGTAAAAAATCCCGGACTGCGCTTGAGCAGCCGCGCGCCATGCCGAATGTCTTGCCAGAAGTCCATGCTCTAAGAACGTTTCTATCACGAAAAAGTTAGTTCGACAAACACTACGGTTACGGCGCTCCAAAACCGAAACTGGCGACAAAACCGAGCCGCGACCGGAAGGAAGCGCTACCCCGATCTCCGAACGCTTCCTTCCGGTCGCGGCTCGGTAAGAGGTCCCCCATTTGAACAGGAGTTAGCTGCTGCTCATTCGTTTCTGCTACTCTAGGAACTTAGCCGCCCGATGCCCGCTCGAATGAGCGAAAGCTTCATCCTACAGACCTATCCGTTTCGGGAAGCTGACTTGGTCGTCAGTTTCTTCACACGCGATCAGGGCAAACTGAGGGGGGTGGCGCGACGAGCCCGTCGGCCCAAGAGCAGTTTCGGTTCGGGACTGGAACGACTGTCGCACGCTACAGTCTCTTATTATCAAAAGGAGAATCGCGAGCTGGTTAGCCTGAATTCCTGTGAACTGCTCCATTCGCAGTTCATTCTGGCCTCTAATTACCTCTGGCCGTTGATGGAGGCTGTGGCGCGCCTTTGGTGACTTCCTACCTTGCCCCTGAATTGTCTTTAAAGGCCTGGTGAATTTCGCCGGAACGAGCATAATACTTCGCAGATGCTGTGATTGCCGCCGCCTGATTTGTGATATCTTTGCGGATTAGCGTCAGCGATTTCTGGGAGCAGTGTGTCATCAGCACTTCACCCGCGTCCGAACTCGCTGGTCGCTAGCCAAGTTTGGGACATATGGCCAAAAGCGAAAAAGTGTGGGAGAACCTGCCCCCGGGAGTGAAGCTTGTGCGCACTCTCCGTGGCCACACTGCTTTTGTCGGCCGCATCGCGTGGTCGCCGGACGGACGGATCTTGGCGTCGCCGTCGAGCGACAAAACGATCCGGCTATGGGACACAGAGACAGGCGACTGCTTGCGTACGCTCAAGGGGCACAACGGTAAGGTCATCAGTGCGGCCTTTGATCCGCAGGGCCGGACGCTGGCCAGCGGAGGAGACGACAATCAGGTGAAGTTGTGGGAAGTGGCAAGCGGCAAATCGCTCGGCTCAGTCGGGAAGGATACGCAATCCGTGACGGCGGTTGCCTTCAACCCGTCCGGCGAGACTTTGGCGAGCGTCGGCTTTGACGGGGAAGTCCAGCTGTGGCATTTTGCGTCACGTCGCCATCGCATCTTCAAAGCGCATGAGCGGGCGGCATACTACGTGGCGTTCGCCCCACACGGGGATGTCCTCGCGAGTTGCGGCGCCGACCGCACGGTGAAGTTGTGGGACCCGGCAACCGGCCGTTTGCTGCAGTCTTGCGAGGGGCATGATGCAGCGCTCAGTTTAGCGTTTCTCTCGACAGGGAATCTTCTCGCGAGCGCAAGCGGCGTCACGGCAAAACTGTGGGACATGCGTTCCGGGCAACTCGTTCGCACTCTCGAAGGCCATACGGGTGAGGTAACCGCACTTTCGTTTACTGCCGACCAGAGGCTCCTCGCGACGCGAAGTTACGACAGGGACGGCTCAATCCGCCTCTGGCGCACGGATACTTGGGAGTGCTTCGCCACAATTCCGGGACTTGCCGCTACAGCCTGGCCGGCCGGTCTCGCGTTCCACCCAAAACGGCCACTCCTCGCCGTGGTCGGTTCCGACCCCGATACGCCAGAACACGACCGCGACCGCGTCATCCACATCTGGGAGCTGGATCTCGCAGTCCTGCTCGGCCATGTGGCGGAGCCAACCACCCGCTACGTCAACGCCAAGGTGGTCCTGCTGGGAGACACCGGAGTCGGCAAATCCGGCCTCAGTCTGGTGCTGAACAACCAACCCTTTGAAGCTACGGAATCCACGCCAGGGCGGCGTGTCTGGACTTTAGATTCACGAGATGTCCCGGTCGCGGACAATCTGACGCAGACCAGGGAGACGCTGCTATGGGATCTGGCGGGACAACCGGGTTATCGCGTCATCCACCAATTGCATCTTCATGAAGTAGCCGTCGCGCTGGTGGTGTTCGACGCCCGTAGCGAGACCGATCCCTTGGCCGGCGTACGGCACTGGGAGCGCGCCTTGCGTCTGGCGCAACAGCGCCAAGGAACTTCCGGCATCCCCATGAGGAAGTTCCTGGTCTCCGCCCGCAACGATCGCGGTGGCGTCTCCATCGGCGAGGACCGGCTGAAGGCGATCCTCAACGAATTCGACTTCGACGGCTACTTCAAGACCAGCGCCAAAGAGGGGTGGAATGTCAAGGAACTGCGCGCCGCCATCGAGACGGCAATCGCCTGGGAACGCCTGCCGGAAGTTTCGTCCTCGCAATTGTTCGCCGATATCAAGTCCTGTCTGCTCGAGGTGAAAAAAACAGGGCGCCTCCTGGCTTCGGTGAGTGATC
>CZKS01000095.1_pt1 | contig 36093 bp, 30 predicted proteins | sample 1122221 | NCBI WGS metagenome assembly CZKS01 (sample SAMEA3539301, study PRJEB10725) | soil metagenome | biome: tundra; feature: field; material: soil | place: USA | collected 2010-05 | depth 0.15 m
TCCATGTCCGTGAGATTCAAGTTACAGAACATGTTGGAAAGCAGCGTCAGGTATTTGTTGATCATCGAATGCCAGAAGGGCAGCACACGGGTCTGCTCATCCACTAAATAGCGCGAGCCGAACACCGCGTCGGCATTGCCGTCCAGCAGGGGCCGCAGAAGGCGCGGATATTCGGAAGGATCGTATTCAAGATCGGCGTCCTGCACCAGGCAGAAATCGCCGGACGCGTGTTCGATTGCGGTTCGTATGGCCGCGCCTTTGCCCTCGTTCACGGTCTTGCGGATCAGGCGGATGCTGGATTCTTGGGACGCCATCCGGTCAAGAATGGCGGCGGTTCCGTCGGTAGAGCAATCGTCCACGATGATGAGCTCCCGATCCATGTTTTCGGGAAGCGGTGCGGCCAATACTTGGGCCAGGCTTCGCTCCACTACAGTGCGCTCGTTATAGACAGGGATGAGGATCGACAGCCGCAATTCCCAGTATAGTGGGAGCAGCAAAAAAAGGCCGCCCGAAGACGGCCCAATATTCAATCAATGAGGATCAGGAAGTATGACGTTTCAGGGTCTGCCGGAAGTGTGCAGATGCGTTTCGCGTTCGTCGATGGCTTGCGCTTTCACCCATTCATCGGCTTCCTTCTGCGCTTCGTCTTTGCTGATTCCGTAGCGTTCTTGAATACGCCCGATCAGCTGGTCCTTCTTGCCTGCAATCGTTTCGAAGTCGCTATCAGTGAGTTTGCCCCACTTCTCGCGTGCTTTGCCCTTCAACTGTTTCCAGTTGCCTTCGACTCTGTCCCAGTTCATAGTTGGTGTTGCTCCTTCTCTGGTTCTGTTGGCACGGCGAAGACCATTCGTAAGTGATTGATCCATCGTTGCTATCTGATTGCTAACCCAAGAAAATATTACGAAGCGGCTGCGAACTATTACCGTTACGTGATAACACTAAGTATTGGAACCACTATTTGAGACGAACCTGACAGGTATGCAGCCCCTGGTCCGGGGCAAGGTGCGGGACATTTACGACGCCGGCGATTTCCTGGTTATTGTCGCCACTGATCGTTTGTCCGCATTCGACTATGTGTTGCAGACCCCCATTCCAGACAAGGGCCGGGTGCTGACCCAGCTCACCATTTTCTGGTTGGACCTGTTGCGCGACGTAGTGCCGAACCATTTTGTGTCGGCTAACGTTGACGAGTATCCCTCCGGATTCCATCCCTATCGCGATCAGCTAGAGGGCCGTTCCATGCTGGTCCGGCGCGCCAAGATGATCGAAGTGGAGTGCGTCGCGCGAGGGTATGTGGCGGGCTCCGCATGGAAGGATTACCGGCGTGACGGGAGCATTTGCGGCATTCCGCTTCCCGCCGGTTTGCGCGAGAGTGACCGCCTTCCTGATCCCGTGTTCACGCCCGCCACCAAAGCGCAGTCTGGGCACCACGATGAGAACATTTCCTTTGAGACGGCATCGGCGCAGTTAGGTGAATCGCTGGCCGGCCGCGTCCGCGCGTTGACGCTGGCGCTTTACTCCCGTGCCGCCAAATATGCCGAAACGCGCGGCATCATCATTGCCGATACGAAATTCGAGTTCGGATTTATCGGCGGCCAATTGGTTCTGGCCGATGAGGTACTGACGCCGGATTCGTCGCGTTTCTGGCCCCGCGCGAGCTATCAACCCGGCGGACCGCAAGCTTCTTACGACAAGCAGTACGTGCGGGATTACCTGGAATCCATCCATTGGAACAAACAGCCTCCGGCGCCCTCACTTCCGCCCGATGTGGTGCGCGAGACCAGCGAAAAATACCGCGAGGCCTATCGCGAGCTGACGGGGAAGCCGTTATGAACTGGATCGACATTCTGTTGGTGCTGGTAATCGGCTTCTCCGTTCTTTCGGGTTTCACGGCTGGATTTGCGCGAGTCGGGGTCGGCTTCATCGCTACCATACTCGGTATCTTTCTGGGCTTCTGGTGTTATGGGGTCGCGGCTGCGTATGTGCTTGATTACGTCAGTTCCCGCGCGATCGCAAACCTGATCGGTTTCTTCGTCATCTTCATCGGTGTCGTGTTCGTGGGGGCCGTCATCGGCCAGTTGCTTGCCAAGCTGTTCAAGTGGATCGGCCTGTCGTGGCTGGATCGGCTGTTGGGCGGTGGCTTTGGATTCATACGTGGCGTGGTTATTGCGGTAGCGCTGATCACGGTGTTGGTGGCCTTTGCGCCCTCGCCGCCGCCGCGCTCGGTGGTGGATTCAAGGCTGATGCCGTACATGCTGGGGGCATCCAACATACTTGCCAGCCTTACGCCGCGCGAACTGAAAGACGGTTTCCGGGATGCCACGGAAAAAATAAAGAAGGCCTGGTCGGAGCACGCTCCCTCTGAACACACTGCTGAAACCCCCAAGGTACGGCACGAATGAACTTACTCATTTTCGATCTGGACGGTACGCTGGTGGACTCAAAGCTGGACTTGGTCCACTCCGTGAATGCCGCGCGCGGGCTCATGAACCTGGCGCCAATTTCCGAAGAACTGGTGTCTTCCTATGTCGGCAATGGCGTTGTGGTGCTGATGCGCCGCGCCTTAGGACCGGACGCGAGCGAAGCAGAGGTCCAGCGTGCCGTGGAATTCTTCCTGGGCTACTATCGCGATCATATGCTCGACAACACGCGGCTCTATCCGAGTGTGAAGGAGGGTCTTGACCGATTGCTCGAAAGCGGCGCCCGAATGGCCGTACTCACCAATAAACCTGTGCGGTTCAGCCGCGCGATCGTGGAGGGGCTCGGATTGGGTGGCCATTTCTTTCAGGTTTATGGCGGCAACAGCTTCGAGCAGAAGAAGCCGGATCCGATCGGCATTGAGAAGCTGCTGGAAGAAAGCGGAGTCACGCGCGAGCGCGCCATCATGGTGGGAGACAGCGGCGTAGATGTTCGCACGGCACGCAACGCGATGGTGAAAGCCTGCGGCGTCTCGTATGGGTTCCAGCCTGAGAGTTTCGAACAAGACCCGCCCGATATCGTGGTGGACGATATGAACCAGCTCGCGGACTACGTAGTTGCTGGTTTCTAGTTCTTCGTTTCTCGTTTCTCGTTTCTCGTTTCTCGTTCAGGGGCAGTCGTGAACGCTGCGAGACGTTCCACCTTTTCCCAGGCTGCGCCAGAATCCAGTGAATCGCTCGCGCGCTGCATTCCTTCCTTCAGATCGTTGGCTCGCCCGGCGGCTACCAAGGCGGCTGCGGCATTCACCAGCACGATATCGCGTTGCGCTCCACGGCTGCCATGCAGGATGGTGGTGGCTATTTCGCAGTTCACCGCACGATCGCCGCCGGCCAGATCTGATGGCTTAGCTTGATCAATGCTGAAATCCGATGGGCTCCACTCGAGCCGCCGGACTTCTTTACGCGTCACTTCGAAGACCGCCGTCGGGCCTGTGGTAGTCACTTCATCCAAGCCATCCGAGCCATGCACCACAAACGCGCGTTCAGGTTCCAGACCCGCCAGTGCCTGGGCCATCAGTTCGGCAGTGTGCACGGATGGCGCGCCGATCAACTGGCGCGTGGCTCCCGCAGGGTTGGTGAGCGGTCCGAGAAGATTGAATACCGTGCGCATCTTCAACTCCAGCCGCGCTGGTTGTGCATGCTTCATCGCGGGATGAAACAAAGGCGCGAATAGAAACCCAATGCCGACTTCGCGGATCGACCGGCCTACTTGTTCGGGTGAAATGAAAATGTGAATGCCAAGGGCTTCCAGAACGTCGGCGCTTCCGCAGGCGCTCGAAAGCGAGCGGTTCCCGTGCTTGGCCACGCGCACGCCCGCGCCCGCAACCACGAACGCAGCAATGGTGGAGATGTTGAACGTCCGGCCGCCATCGCCGCCGGTCCCACAGGTGTCAAGCAGGGGTTCGGGGCCAGCATCCACACGCGAAGCTTTTTCGCGCATGGCCCGCGCAAAGCCCAGCAATTCGTCGGCAGTCTCGCCCTTGGTGCGAAGACCGATCAGGAATGCGGCGATCTGCGGGGTGGTGGCATCGCCACTCAGTATGGCCAGCATGGCATGCCGGGCGTCTTCGGAAGAAAGATTTTCTCGCGCAGCTATGCGGTGCAGGTAGGGCAACAGCATGGAGGGCTTAGATCAGTGAGTTTAGCACGCGCATGGAAGCCCACACCCGGACAAACCGAGCGGGAGTGGGCATAGGCCTGCTGGCCCACAAAAGGTGATGAAGACGCTTGTGGCGCACGCACTCTCTGCGTGCCGCGTTCACACTGCCTGTGAACGCTTGGGTTCGGTCGCCACAGGTGTTCGCAAGAGTGCGAACACGGCACGCATGAGTGCGTGCGCCACAAGCGGGTTGCTTGGAATTAATAATTTGGACCGCGTCTTCAAGCCTCCATACCCCAGCGCTCCCTCCCGTCGGGGCGCGGTTGATAAGATGGTGGTTTCGCACATTCGCTAACAGGAGAAATCAATTGAGCTCTCGCTTCCTCAAAATTCTCGCTACCGTGTCGATGCTGATTCCCCTGCTATGCGCCCAGGGTCAGGGCCGGCGTCCGGGAGGTCAAGCTCCCGCGGCCGCGGCCTCGACGTCCGACTCAGCCGCTAAGCCCGCCGCCGGAGCCGAACAGTTCCCGGCTCCTCCGGCCGTGGAAACAACTTCCAAAACCAAGCATGAGATTACGGTCAACGGTAAGAAGATCCCGTACACCGCGACTGCGGGAACATTGGTCCTGAAGAAGGACGACGGCAAACCTTGGGCGAATATTTTCTATGTCGCCTATACGCGTGACGATGTCACCGATGCCGCGAAGCGCCCTCTGACGTTCACCTTCAACGGCGGACCGGGTTCCTCCTCGGTTTGGCTGCACATGGGCGCGCTGGGGCCGAAACGCGTGGCGATGGGACCGGACGGCGAGCAGCCAGCGCCGCCGTATCATCTGGTGGACAACGAGGACACCGCGCTTGCATTCACCGACCTGGTTTTCATCGATCCGGTAACTACGGGCTTCAGCCGCGAGGCGCCCGGCGAGAACCCGGCGCAATTCCACAGCTTCGACGGCGATCTGGAGTCGGTGGGCGAGTTCATCCGTCTTTGGACCACCCGCTCCCAACGTTGGGATTCGCCGAAATTCCTGGCCGGCGAAAGTTATGGCACCACGCGCGCCTCCGCGCTGTCCCAATACCTGTTACAACATCACGGAATTTATCTGAACGGCATCACGCTGATTTCTTCCGTTCTGAATTTCGCAACCATCTTGTTTGCGCCGGGAAATGACTTGCCTTATATCCTCTATCTGCCCAGCTATACGGCCACGGCGTGGTATCACAAGAAGCTTCCCAAGGATTTGGGCGATCTGGAGAAAGCTCTCGGCGAATCGCGCCGCTTCGCCAGCAATGAGTACACGGTGGCGTTGATGAAAGGCGATAAGCTCACGGCCGCTGAACGAACCACAGTTGCACGCCAACTCGCGCGTCTCACGGGACTCTCGGAGGAATTTGTGGACGAAGCCAACTTGCGCATCTCTATTTCACGCTTCACCAAGGAGCTGATGCGCAAGGAGCGCCGCACCGTGGGACGTTACGACAGCCGGTTGGAAGGCGTGGATTTCGATGCCGCCGGCGAGAATCCCGACTACGATCCCAGCTACGCTTCCGTGCAAGGCGCCTATACGGCCGCATTCAACGAGTACTTGAGCCAGGAGCTGAAGTATGAAAGCGATCTGCCCTACGAGATCCTCACGGGAAAAGTACGTCCCTGGAGCTATAAGAGATTCGAGAACCAATACGTGAACACAGCAGAGATGATGCGCGAGGCGATGAGTCAGGAGCCGAATCTGAAAGTGATGATCGCCAACGGCTACTACGACCTGGCCACTCCGTTCTTCGCCACTGAATACACTGTGAACCATCTTGGCCTGGATCCGTCACTCAGCGGTCACATCAGCCTGACTTATTGCGAAGCTGGTCACATGCTCTACACCAAGAAGAGCTGCCTGGACGGGCTGAGCAAGTCGATGACGGATTTCTACCAGCAAGCGGCCGGTACACCGTAGGGCAAGTCTCCGACTTGCCAGGGACAAGCCGGAGGCTTGTCCTACTGACCGATATATTTCACGATCACCGATACGCGACGATTGCGGCTGTCGGCAGGATTAGCGGGGATGAGTGTGTGGTGATCGGCGTAGCCACGAATCTCCGTTACCTGCTCGCTACGTAGACCGGCTGCAAGCATAATGCGGCGCGCGGCGTTAGCGCGGTCGCAGGAGAGTTCCCAGTTGCCGTACGCCTCCAGGTTTTGAGAGCGGAACCCTTGCGAATCGGTGTGGCCTTCAATCGCGATGGTGTTCGGCAGGCCGGAGATCTGTTCCGCCAGTAAGTTGAAAAGCCGTTGACCGTTCTGAGTGGGCTTAGAGTTTCCGGTTTCAAAGAACAGGCCTTTGTCCTTCTCCATGAGCTCGATGCGGAGCCCTTCCCCGGTCACCGTAAATTGCACATTTTGCGCGAAACTCTTAAATCCCGGCAGCCTTCGCATGGCCTCTTCCAAGCTTTGCTTGAGCCTGTCAATGTTGTTCTTGCTCACCTCCAGGGCTTCTCCGGAACCGGCCTGCGCCGATCCGCTCAATTTTTGATAGCCCTTGGGATCCTTGAAATAGCCTGCCACCGCTTCACGCACTTCGCGCCCGGAGCTCATCAGCCAAAGAACGATGAATAGCGCCATGAGAGCGGTGACGAAATCGGCATAAGCCACTTTCCACGCTCCGCTGCGGTGCCCGATGTCGTCCTCGCGGGAATTAAAAGAATCCATTCGGTCAGCCGTCCGCACCTTCCGCGGCGACACTTTCTTGCCCAGCCATGGCCTGCAGTTGATCCCGTGTGAGAGGAATGCGTTCGCGCCGCAGTTCGGTTTCCATTTCCTCCAATGTTGGCCGCAGGTCCAGCGGTATGGAGCGGCGTGCGGATTCCGCGGACACTAACGGGGATGCGCCATGGAAGTAGGACCCAATAGCCACGCGCAGCACCTGCAGATATTCTGTACGCGCCTTGCCCAGAGACTCCAGACGGCTGGAAAGCGGGCTCACCACCCCATAGCACGCCAGGATGCCGAAGAAGGTGCCCACTAGCGCGGCGGCAACCTTCTGGCCGATGGCCTGTGCCGGGCCTCCCAGCGCTTGCATGGTTACCACCACGCCCAGAACCGCAGCGATGATCCCCAGCCCGGGCAGGGAATCCGCTACGTTCATGATTACTCGTAAGGGCTGCTGCCGGCCGGAGCGTTGAACTTCCATATCCAGCACCATCAAGCGCTCTACTTCCTGCTCGCCGAGCCCAGCCGAGATGGCCATACGCAACGAGTCACAAATGAAACTAGTGGCTTCGGCGTCGGAAAGCACGCTGGAATGCGCCTGGAATACATCACTCTCGTAGGGGTCCTCGACGTGCTTTTCCAGGTCAAGTCTTCCCGTGCCCCGTCCGAGACTGAACAGCACGTAAAGAAGTTTGAGAGCGTCAAGATAACTGTCCCGGCTGTATGAGCGATGTACGCAAACGGAGAATACCGCCCGGCAGAGAATCCGTAGATTCCGGGCAGGACTCGAGACCAGGATGATGCCGGCCGCGCCTCCGGCGATGATAATCAGTTCGGCTGGCTGCATCAGGACCAGCAGATTTCCCTGTTCGAGCAGGTAACCGGCGACAACCGATCCTATTACCACCACCAGACCGGCTAAAATTAACAGCACAGGGACCTTTCTTTCCTTATCGGCACGCATCATCAGGATGAGAGTTTCACTTGACGCATTCGCGCTATGCTTTGACGTGTCTACGCCTTGGCGGACAGGCTCGGTTCGGCGATACTTTCTCATGACCACGCGCCATCGGACACTCGCCGTACTAGCTACTTTATGGGTTGGAGGTGGTATGGCTACCTTGGAAGGACAAGTAGATTCCGTGCTCGGTTCTCAAAAGTTGACGGCGTTCGTCAGCACGCATAATCCAGCCCGCGCCAAAGTATTCTATCGTGACACTCTTGGCCTGCACCTGCTGAGCGAAGATTCGTTTGCATTGGTCTTGACGCGAACGGAACCAAGCTGCGTGTCTCGATCGTTGCCGAAGTGGTGTTGGCCAAGTACACTGTCCTGGGCTGGGACGTTCCTGATATCGTCGCGACCGCCAAAAGCCTGCGTCGGGCCGGAGTCAAACTGGAGATTTTCGACGGATTTCCTCAGGATGATCTCGGCATCTGGACGGCGCCCGACGGGACCAAGGTCGCGTGGTTCAAGGATCCGGATGGGAACATCCTGAGCATTGCGCAGCATTAACAAACGTTTCTCGTTTCTCGTTTCTCGTTTCTCGTTTCTCGTTGGGTGGATCCAAGAACTGTGCCGGGAACTGGGAGCTCTCGTGGAATCGCTCTCAGTCGCAGTTACACCCGTTCAATATTTAGGCATTGCACCCAACGAGAAACGAGAAACGAGGAACGGGCATCGCCGGGCCCGCGCTATAATGATCTCGTCTCCACGTAAGCCTGGGTGGTCCTAGCGTAAATCATGTTTGATAATCTATCCGATAAACTGCAGCGTGTTTTCAAGAACCTGCGCGGCGAAGGGAAATTGACGGCCGAGAACATGGAGGCTGCGTTGCGCGAAATTCGCGTGGCGTTGCTCGAGGCCGACGTGCATTTCCGCGTGGTCAAGCAGTTCATCGAGAACATTAAGCAAAAGGCCATGGGCGAAGAAGTGCTGTCGGCACTGTCGCCGACCCAGCAAGTGGTCAAGATCGTTCGCGACGAGTTGATCAAGACCCTCGGCACGCATCAATCCAAACTACGGATGGCCAATGAGCCTCCTTCCGCGATCATGATCGTGGGACTGCAAGGCTCTGGAAAAACCACCACCACGGGAAAGCTGGCGCGCTGGTTGTCGAAAAACGGGCACAGTCCTCTCATGGTTTCCGTCGACGTCTATCGTCCGGCCGCCAGGCACCAGTTGAGTGTAATCGCGCGGGACATCAAGCTGCCCATCTATGAGGGCACTCCGGAAGAAACCAAGCCGGCCGAACTGGCTCGTTCGGCGCGGCGGGAATCCGCGCAGACTGGCCGCGACGTTCTGTTGGTGGACACGGCCGGCCGCTTGCATATCGACGATCAGTTGATGCAGGAACTGCAGGACCTGAAAGAGCAGCTTGCGCCATCGGAAGTCCTGTTTGTGGCTGACGCCATGACCGGACAGGACGCGGTGAAATCCGCGGATGAATTCCACAAGCGGCTCGGAATTACCGGAGTAATTCTCACCAAGATGGATGGCGACGCGCGTGGAGGCGCGGCCCTTTCCATACGCGCCATCACCAATCAGCCGCTCAAGTTCGTGGGTGTGGGCGAAAAATTCGACGCACTGGAGCAGTTTCATCCCGACCGCGTGGCCGAACGCATCCTCGGCATGGGCGATGTGCTGTCCCTCATCGAGAAGGTGCAGGAGACGGTCGATCAGAAGCAGGCCGAGGAGATGCAGCGCAAGCTCCTCGACAATGAGTTTACCCTCGAAGACTTCCGCGATCAGTTGAAGCAGATCCGCAAACTTGGTCCGCTCGAATCCCTGCTGGGGATGATGCCCCAATTGGGGCCGATCAAGAACCTGAAAGACATGAAGGTGGACGAAAACGAGATAACGCGCGTGGTGGCCATCGTGGATTCGATGACGCCGCGCGAGCGCGCCAACCACATGATAATTAACGGCGCGCGCCGCCGCCGCATCGCCAAAGGCAGCGGAACCACGGTTCAGGAAGTGAACTCGCTGTTGAAACAGTACGCTCAGGCCCGAAAAATGATGAAGAGCCTTTCGGGAGGCGGGTTCCTGGGCAAGCGACTGGCGAAACTCAAGCTGCCGATGCTACAGTAGATAGAGTATGTTAATGATTCGACTGGCGCGATTCGGCGCCAAGAAAAAGCCGTCCTACCGCTTGGTAGTGATCGACAAAGAACGCGCTCGCAACAGCCGCTCGGTGGAGGTGGTTGGCTTTTACAACCCAGTTAGCCAGCCGCACGTGGTCAGTTTAAAGCACGACCGCGTCGAGTATTGGTTGAAGCAAGGCGCACAACCGTCTGACACAGTTACCAGATTGTTGAAGAATAATCCTGCCCCCACGCCCGTAGCCGTGTAGTAGGGCAAGCCTCTGGCTTGCCTTCCGCAGACTGAATTCCCGAGCTCAAAAGGCAAGCCGGAGGCTTGCCCTACAATTGTATTCATATGCTGATGAGAACCTCGATCGTTCTGCTTCTCGTAGCTGCGGGTGTGGCCGCGCAAAAAGCGCCTTTTGACGTGCAGGCCATGCTCAAGATTGCGCGCATCAGCGAGCCTCAGCTTTCGCCCGACGGAAAAGCGGTGGCCTTCACTGTGCAGACGATCGATCTCGACCTGAACACCAAGCCCAAACAGATTTACCTGGTTCCCACCGACGGCGGAACACCGCGTCAGATCACCTCGCAGGGGACGGACAACGAGCGACCGGAGTGGGCACCCGATTCGAAGACCATCGCTTTCATCTCCAATCGCAGCGGCTCGGCTCAGGTGTGGATCATGAAGCCCGACGGATCGGACGCGCGGCAGGTCACAAATCTTTCTACCGAAGCCGGTGGTGTTCTGTTTTCCCCGGACGGGAAGAAGCTCCTGTTTACCAGCCAGGTTTATCCGGATTGCCCGGACGACAACTGCAACAAGAGCAGGCTGGACGTGGAGAAGAACAGCAAGGTGAAGGCGCGCAGCTACACGACGTTGCTCTTCCGGCACTGGACGGAGTGGCAATCGAAGAGACGCTCGCATCTGATGGTGGTGGATTCGACTGGCGGCCCGGTTCGGGATTTGACCCCTGGCGACCGAGACGTTCCTCCGTTTTCGCTCGGCGGTCCCGACGATTACGCCGTTTCTCCCGATTCGAAGGAAGTTTGCTACGCGATGAACGCGGACCCGCAGCTCGCCACCAGCACCAACGCGGATCTGTTCGTGGTCCCGATGGACTCGGGCGATGCGAAAAAGATCACGATGAATCCGGGCGCGGATCTGAGCCCGCAGTATTCACCGGATGGCAAATCACTCGCCTATCGCAGCCAGCCGCGGGCCGGTTATGAGGCCGACCGTTGGCGGCTGATTGTCCTGGATCGTGCGACCGGAAGCGTCAATCCAGTGACGGACGCGCTGGACCGCCCGGTTCAAAGTTTCGCGTGGTCGCACGATTCCAAACAGTTGTTCTTTACCGTGCTGGACCGGGGACGCCAGAACATCCAGATGATTCCAGCAGCCGGAGGTGCGACGCGCGTCATCGTGAGCGGACCCGCCACAGCCGACGACATGCAGCTAACCAGCGACGGCAAAACGATGATCTATACCACGCAAAGCGGTTCCGCTCCCACTGAGATTTACCGGGCCGCGTCCACCGGCGGCGCACCTGTCGCCCTGACTCATCTGAACGACGCGCTGCTGGCCCAATACGACCTTCCGCCGCTCGAAGAGTTCTGGGTGGATGGAGCCGAAAAGGCGCGCGTACAGAGCTTCGTGGTGAAGCCGCCGAACTTCGACGCGAGTAGGAAATACCCAGTTCTGTTTCTGATTCATGGAGGTCCCGAGGGTGAGTGGGGCGAAAGCTGGAGCTATCGCTGGAACCCGCAGGTGATGGCTGCCGCGGGCTATTTGGTCGTAATGCCAAACCCAAGAGGGTCTTTGGGATATGGGCAGAAGTTCACCGAAGAAATTAGGGACGATTGGGGCGGCAAGCCCTATGAGGACATCATGGCTTCCGTGGACCACGTGGCCGCGTTGCCCTACGCCGATCCGGATCGTATGGCGGCCGCCGGCGGTTCCTACGGCGGGTACATGATCGACTGGATGCTGGGCCATACGCAGCGCTTCAAGGTCCTGGTTTCGCACGCCGGCGTATACGATTTGCGCAGCATGTTCGGCGCCACGGAAGAACTGTGGTTTCCGATCTGGGAATTCAACGGCACGCCTTGGGATAATCCCGAAAGCTACGCGAAATGGTCGCCCAGCAACTTTGTGAAGGATTTCCACACGCCAACACTTGTTATCCACGGCGAGCTGGATTTTCGCGTCCCATATACACAGGGGCTGCAGCTTTTCACTGCGCTGCAGCTTCAGAAGGTGCCGTCGAAATTGTTGGAGTATCCGGATGAAGGGCATTGGATCCTGAAGCCTCAAAATAGCGTGCTATGGTACAACACGTTTCTCGAATGGATCGGCGAATGGACCAAGACTCCGTCAGGATCGAGCCAGGGTCACTAAAGATTAGGCCGCGAATGAACGCGAATGAACGCGAATGAACGCAAATGTTTTATTAGCGTTTATTCGCGTTCATTCGCGGCCATATGTTTTTTTGGCCTGTGGCTTCACGCTCAATCCATTGAGGTCACGCCCAAGCGCGTCATGGTGGATGAATCTGCTTCCATCCGCGCCAGCGGACTCCAGCCCAACCAGCGTGTCACCATCCGCGCCGAGTTGGTGGATGGAGCTGATGTGCGTTGGACATCCGAAGCCGAATTCGTTGCCGACGGCCAGGGCAGGATAGATACATCGAGGCACCCCGCGCTCGCGGGTTCGTACAAAGGAGTCTCGGCTAGCGGGCTGATTTGGTCCATGATTCCGTCCTCAAAGAAAGCCTCGCGGTATCAGCCGCCGCGGGATTTCGGGATTCAGACTATCGACTTTCACTTGATGGATGGAAAGGTGGAAAGCAGCAGTGCGCGGCTGGAACAAGCTAGCATCGCCGAAGGCGTTCAACGCGTGATCATTCGCTACGGCGATCTTCGCGCCACGTTGTTTTCGCCGCCGGGGAAGGACCGGCGCCCCGGGATCCTGGTTCTGGGCGGATCGGAGGGGGGCCTGCCATCGCGCCGTGCGGCGTGGCTCGCTTCGCATGGGTTCGCGGCTTTGGCGGTGGCGTATTTTCGTTTTGACGATCTGCCCACAGAGCTGGCGGGTATTCCACTGGAATACTTCGGGCGCGCTCTCACTTGGATGGCGAACCGGCCCGAGATTGCGGCCGATCGGATCGCGGTGATGGGAGTATCGCGTGGCGCTGAGCTGGCGCTGCAACTGGGGTCCATGTTCCCGAGAATCAAAGCTGTTGTGGCGTATTCTCCGGCGAACGTGCGATATCCGGCCTGCTGTGGGTTCACAGCGGTGCCTTACGCTTGGGCCTGGAATGGGAACGGACTCGCGTTTCGTCCGTTGCGCCCTGGGGCTACCCAAATGGAGATGGTGATGAAGTCCGAAATTGAAGTGGAACGAACCCAAGGGCCGATACTACTGATCTCGGGTGATGCGGACCACGTTTGGGACTCGACATCGATGGCGGATTCCATTGTCGCGCGACTCAAGCGACATCAGTTCACCTACAACGTAGAACACTTGACCTACGCTCATGCGGGACATGGCGCCGGCCGGCCCGAGATTGTTCCGGCCTGGCGGGGGGCTGTCCGCAATCCGACGTCCGGCCGCGATGTGGAAGTGGGCGGTACGCCACAAGGCAATGCGGAATCATCGATAGACGCAATCGGGAAAGTGATTGATTTTCTACAGCAGAGTTTGCGGGCTCACTGAAAATCTAGTGCTGGGCTTGTTCTTGCCGATATGGCATTTATGGACAACCGGCGGGCGGACCGCAGAACCGATATCATGGCACGGGTTGAAGCAACGTGGGTAGATTCGGAAGGACAGAAGCAGGTTGTCGTAGGAATGCTCGAGGAGACATCTCCCCACGGGGCCCGTGTGCGACTGCCAGAGCCAATTCGGGTTGGGTCGCGGGTTACGCTCAAATGGCTGCGGGAGCAGTTTTCCGGCACCGTTAGGCACATCAGAGAATGGGGATCTGGCTATATCGTGGGTATTCAGCGGGATGGTGCAGTAGTTCCCCGGCGAATAACCTAGTCACAAACGTCGACGGCTACTTGGCCGCGATACTATACTTCAAGCTCCGCTCGATCGCCGCAGATCCCTGCTCCACCGTGATTCTCACTTCGTAATCTCCCGGTTCTCGAATAGCTCGAATCGTCATCGGAATCGCGCCTGATTCATCGGGCAACGGAAGGGCGGATTTTTGCGTCGTCAGGACCTGGCCATCCTTGAGGAATTGAGCTCGTAGTCCGGGTACGGCCCCGCTGTTTTGCGCCGGGTAGACAACGAAATAAACGAATGGATCAGCTCCCGGTGGCAACGACGTGGATACAAACGGTGAGGCTCGCTTGCCCGGAACCTCAAACGGGTCTGCGGGATCCTGAGCTGGGTCGAGGCCATGAACATCCAGCCCGTAAAAGGTAACACCGCCTTTGTTCGCGGACTTAATGAGGGCGTTCCAGTATTCCAACTGATCCGGCGGCCGCGTCAGTCCGGTGCTCATCATCATCACGGTCTTCTGGAAGGGAAGTTGGCTGAGCTGCTTGACCAGCGTGGTCAGGGCATCAATCTCGCGCAGTCCTGCTTGCACGGCGACACCCATGTCTCCGCGCGAGCCCAGAGGATCCTGAGGCGAAGACCCGTCGGCATTCCCCTCGGCGGCGCCGCTGCCCCCGATGATGGTCGGCCCATTCACTCCGTTCAACGCAGCCGCGCTAAGCGTCAGTCCATTCAGCATGGAGACGGTGCTCTGGGCGAGGGTGGGTAGTTGGTTGACTGCGGCCAGCTCGACGGCTTTTATTAGATGCTCTCGATTGTTCGAAAACGGAAACACTGGTCTGATGCCGGTGGAATCTAAACTAAATACGCCAATGAAGGTGTCCGGCCGCAGTTCCTTGTCTACAAATTTCTTCGCGGCGTCGAAGGCGAAGTCGCGGGTGTCCGGAGTGAGATCGTTCAGGATCAGGCACACCACATTGACGGTTCGCAGGGGATTGAACGGCGGGCGCGGCGTGTTTCCGGGCGTCGGCGGCGTTACAGCCGCTGCTTCAGCCAGCTGCTTTTCGTCCTGCGCGCGGACCTCGCTGCCCTGAACCAAGCGGAACGATCGGATATCACGCCGTCCTCGAATATCGAAACCTGCTCGGGATCAATTTTCTTGACTAGCCGTCCACGCGCGTCGCGCACGACAACTTCCAGAAGTACTTCGCGGGTGGAACTCCGGATTACGACTTTGGAATCGGGGACAGTTTGCTGAGCGACACAGGTTCCGATCAGCAGGATTGCCGATAAAACACTGGAAACTCGCATAATATCTCGATGTTCCAAGTATACAACGCGGGTACCAAAGCTAGATGCTCAAAAGGGCTAGCGCGCTGAAACGAGAATCACTTCGTGGCCTTTTCGGCGCAATTTCCGGGCCAGAGCCTTTTCCGCGGCCGGCCACCAGGATCGGCGCACGCCGATTACGACGAGAGCGTCAGGCTTTAAGGCCTGGCAAAGTGCGTCGTAGCGGTCGCGACACAACCACAGCTCAACGCGCGTATCGATGGAACCCTCAGATGCGAGCGTTTGAAGCCGCCTTCGGCTAAACTCCGCCGACACGGTGGGCCTTTCGAGAGGCAGAGGATACGGCACTACTTGAGGAACCAGCAGTCGAATCCGGCCATTGAGATTGTGCGCCAGCTCGGCTGCCATCTTCAAGGCTCGTAATGTTGCGGGCACTTTCGTGAAGACGACCGTCACCTCAAGTGTGGATCGCCGCTCAGAAAGCTGAACACACTCACGCTGTCTGATCATTGTTGCACCGTCCTCAGGTTATTCCCGCATGCGTGAGGAAGTAATAACAAAAGCGTAAGGACTTTATAAAGATTGATTTTTCAGACTTCACGAAAGCCTTATCGCGATTTTATGACTTCCTTAGGGGTCTAGGAGTATCTTGAGACTGGATGCCGGTGGACTTGGATCTCCCGCACTTCCGTTCTCGGTTGGCCCTCCGGGCCTTGAAAGGATCACTCTGTTTATGATTGTCATGAAATTTGGCGGTTCCTCGGTGGAATCAAGCGATGCGATCTTACGTTTAGCCAGAACCGTAAAATCGCATCTTGATCGGCAGCCGGTTGTGGTTGTGTCCGCGATGGGGAAGACGACAAACAAGCTGCTGGAGTTTGCCGAACACGCCCGCCGGGGCGACCGCTCCCGCCAAGCCGCAGTACATATTGACCGAGCCCTGGGTTGGGTATCGTTTTCGCAATACATCCGATCCCGACGCACCCACGCCCCCATCGGATGATGAATGGCAGGAGCCCTAGCAGCCTATGGCGAAACCCACTCCCTCAGAATCCGTGAAAAAATCGGTTGGCCGGCGAAAGCGCCTGCCCCACGTAGGCCCAAACCATTGCGGTTCAATGTGGGGCAGACGCTTTCGTCTGCCAAGGCTCGGTAACGGTTTGCTGTTCTTCCCCTTGGCACTACTTATCGCCGCCGATCCCGCGTGGATGAGCAAACCGATTCAGCAGTGGGATGAGGAAGACGCGAAACAAGTGCTCACCAATTCCCCGTGGGTCAAGCATGCCAAGCCGGCGCTGTTACCCGAACAGACTGAGGATCAACGCCGGGAAGGCGGACAGATGGGAGGCGGGAAGGGCGTGGGGCTGCAGGGAGTCGGCGGAGGTGGCGTGTTCGCGCCTGCTCAGAATCCTCAGGCAGGAAAAGCGAAGGCTGGCTCCGGCTATGCAGATGCGCTGACCGTTCGTTGGGAAAGTGCCTTCCCGGTCCGGGTTGCGGAGATGAAAGCGAAAGAGATTGGCGCACCCGACTGGGATGGAGAATTCTATGCCATTGCCGTCTACGACGTTCCTGGTCTCAAGGGCAGCAATAGTGAACTGAACATTTTGAAAAGAGCAGCTTTTCTGAAGCGCGAGGGAAAGAAGGATATCAAACCCGAGCGCGTGGATGTCATGCAGCGTGCCAACGGACTCTCAATCGTGGTTTATCTGTTCCCGCGTTCCGATGAAATCACAAGAGACGACAAGCGCATCCGGTTTGCTGCACAGATCGCAAGGCTTTACCTGGAGCGCGACTTCGACACCGGCGAGATGGAGTTCCAGGGCAAACTGCAACTCTGATATTTATTTTTCCACAGCAATCCTTATAAAGTCCTTACGCCTTCGTTATTACTTCCTCACGCAGCCCGGAATAAGCTTGTGTATGATGATCAGTCAGGGGAAACAGGCCGATCGATTGATAATCCCTATCGGCCCCATCGAAAATTCGGATCGCAGTAGCGGCCGGCTAACCCGTAACCAGCATACGGTTCAAATTCATGCGAATGAAACCATCTGCTGCGCAGCCTGTAACACGACGCTTGGTGGGGTAAAAGTTGGCTCCTGCCGTTTATGCCTTTTTCATGAACCAGGTCCCATAGTAATATTCAAAAACAAAAAGCGTGTAACACAGCCACCCCAGTCCGGTAGCCGATCACCCTGTCGAGTGTCAGCCCTCAGAGCGTCTCTGAACCCTTTGAAGGCCGTTCGGAACTCTTAAATTTTCGTGAGGATATGAATATGATTGTTGATAAGAAGTTGCTACTTTCCGCAGTTGTGCCAGCTTGCCTCGTGTTTCAGGTGGCGGCGCTCTGTCTCCCTGCTTTCGGACAGGAGTCAGTGGGAGGCATTGGCGGGGTCACTCGAGATTCCGCGAGTAGTCAGCCCATTGCGCAGACGCAAGTCACCGCGCACAACGTGGATAAGAACACCGATCGTACCGTCAGCAGTGGCGCCGACGGTGTTTTTTCGATCGCGAACCTCGAGCCCGGGCGGTACGAAGTCTCGGTCACGAAGGATGGATTTCAGAAATCGTCTGTGCGTGTCGATGTAGCGGCCCGCCAAATCGCTCAGCTGGATCTTAAGCTCCAAGTCGTGCCCGCGCCGCTGACCGAAAGAGAAAAGCAATTGCTCGAACGTATGCAACGGCTGGAAGCACGCCTGGCGGCAATGGAAGCGAAGGATGCGAACGCAACGGAGGCGGGCTCCAACAGCGCTTCGCGAAATCGACTGCTGGTAGCCTCAACGACACCGATTCCCGCTGCGTTTCCGGGTACCTTGGAACAAGCCGGTAAGCCGACCATACCCTCGCCACCCACGCCGGTCGCTCCGGCTACACACATTCTTCCGGATGCGCTACAAGCACCCGAGGCGACTCAAGGCGTCGACAATTTTACTCCGTTCGCATATGGCGACTTTACCTGGCTGAACGGCAGCCCGCGCAACAAAGACACAGTGCTGGATACGAAGTTCTTCACGCCGGAAATCCGGTTCGACACTCACTATATGACGGATTTCAATCAACCGCATGACCATACCATCGTCGGAGCGACGGAGAGTTTCCGGTCCGGCGAAGTCCAGATTGAGCAGGCCAGCGTCGGCGGCGACTTCCATTGGGAGAACGTCCGTGGCCGAATCCTGTTCATGGAAGGGCTGTTTGCCACCACCACGCCGCGTAACGACGCCAGCTCGGCAACTGGCTCAGGGAACGGAAATACTGGCGGAGTCGGCCAGTGGGATCTCCAGAATGCTTACAAGTACGTATCAGAAGCTTACGGCGGTTATCACTTCAACGTGCAACACGGACTCAATGTCGATGCAGGAATCTTCGTGTCATACGTCGGTCTCTTCAGTTACTACAATTACGATAATTGGACCTATCAACCCTCGTATGTGTCGTCTAATACGCCCTGGTTCTTTAACGGCGTGCGCGTGCAGTGGTTCCCCACCAACAAGCTAAAGATCGAGCCTTGGTTCATCAACGGATGGCAGTCCTACGCAAAGTTCAATGGCCATCCCGGTCTAGGCGGACAGCTTCTGTGGATGCCGAAAGAATGGCTCAAGCTGGTCGCCAACCAGTATGGCTATGGGCAAGACAACCTGGGCCTTCCCAAGACACAACGCATCCACACCGATGACAGTATCGAGGTCAGATACTACAACAATCCTGAGAACCTCGGCCTCTCGAAGATGGCGTTCTCGCTCACGGGCGACGCCGGATGCCAGTACGGTGGGGGACTTACCTGCCACGGCGGCCCGAACAGGTCGTCATTTGTAGGCTGGATGCTCTACGACCGCATGTGGTTCCACAAGGACCTGTTTGGCCTCACGCTCGGCGGCGGAGACATGAGCAACTGGGGCCGCTACCTGACGCTACTACCGCCGATCGATGGCGCCTGGGCTGCCTCCGGTACGCCGTACTTCACGGAAAATCCCGGCCAGCGGGCTCACATGTGGGATAGCACGGTCACTCTCCAGTACATGCCCAAACAATACATCACATGGTGGGGTGAGGTTGGCTATCGCCACTCGGACATTCCGTATTTCGCGGGGCGCGGTGGCGTAACGCCTCCGGGCGGGAATAATGGCCTTCCTCAATACTTCACATGCATGTCGGGCGCGACAGCCGGGACAGCCAATCTGGCAGCAGCAGGCGTGGCATGCGGCGGAGCCGGTAATATCTGGTACCCGGATCTTCGAAGAAGTGAAGCCAAGCTGAGTGTCGGCGTGATGGTCAAGTTCTAGCCTTGCCGGGGGTGCCGGGTCTCCAACGGATTGGAGTCTACTTTGAAACATAGAATTTTGACGATTGGTTTTCTCGTAATCTCTATCCCTGCGCTACTGCTCCTGAACAGTTGCCATAGCGTGCATGCGCAGGCGGACGCGAACGCGGCCGGCGATCCCCCTGCCGCCAAGGTTGTTCCGATGGTGGATCTCACCCTATTCACAGTGGACCATCCGGAGCAGTATCCACTTACTACAGCGATTGACCACGCCACGACCTCGGAGTTAATCGTCACTGGAACGGTCGCGCCCGATATTTCCCGCAGCATACCGGTTGTCTCGCTAGCCTCCGGGCGCGTGATGGCCATTCACGCGCGACTGGGCGACACCGTGCAAAAGGGCCAGTTGCTGTTGACCATTCGAAGTGACGATGTCTCGGGCGGTTATTCCAACTATAGAAAAGCCATCGCGGATGAGCGTCTTTCTAAGGCTCAATTCGAGCGCGCCAAGGATCTGTACGAACACGGCGCCATCGCTCTGAACGATCTGCAAATCGTGCAGGACACAGAGGACAAGGCCAAGGTGGATCTGGAAACTATGTCCGAGCATCTTCGGTTGCTCGGCAACGACCCCGATAAGCCAAACGGCACGGTGGACATCTTCGCGCCAGCCTCGGGAGTGATCACCGATCAGCAAGTCACCAATGCATCGGCCGTGCAAGCGTTCAATACTCCGAGCCCATTCACGATTTCCGATCTCTCCTACGTCTGGATTGTGTGCGATGTCTACGAGAACGACCTGGCCAGCGTCAAGCTTGGCGATACGGCGGAGATCAGCTTGAATGCTTATCCCGACCGCGTGTTCACGGGAACCGTCAGCAACATCGGCGCGATCCTTGATCCCAACATACGCACCGGCAAAGTCCGCATCGAGGTGCGAAATCCAGGCATCATGCGCCTGGGCATGTTCGTGAAAGCTACGTTCCGCGGGCAGACCAAGGAAACGCACACCGCCGTCCCCGCCGACGCCGTGCTGCACATGCACGATCGCGACTGGGTGTACGTACCCGCGCCTGGAAATAAATTTCGCCGCCTGGAAGTTGTGAGTGGGGACCTTCTGCCGGGCAAACTGCAGGAGATAAAGTCCGGAATAGCGCCAGGCCAACAGTTGGTGACGAACGCGCTGGTGTTGGACCACGTCATTGCCCAGTGAGAAACCGGCTCCCTCACGGTCGCGGCTCAGTAAGCTGCAGACCCCTTCCGAACCGCGACCGTAAGGGAGTCGGTGTTTGAGAAATAAATCATGATTCGCGCGCTCGTAGATTTCGCGCTTAACAACCGCTTCGTGGTTATAGCGACTGCGCTGCTATTAACCACCTGGGGAGCAATCTCCTTTCACAACCTCCCGGTGGAAGCCTATCCCGACATCGCCGACAACTACGTGACCGTAATCACGCAGTGGCCCGGCCGCTCTGCGGAAGAGGTGGAACAACAGGTCACGATTCCGATCGAAATCCAGATGAACGGCATGCCGCACCTTACCTACCTGCGTTCGGAATCCATCTTCGGCCTGTCGTTCGTGATCATGATTTTTGACGACAGTTCCATCAACGATTGGAACCGTCAAAAGGTGCTCGAAAGACTCACACAGGTGAATCTGCCGCCGGGACAAAACCTGCAGCCTCAAATTGGAACGGACTGGAGCCCCACCGGGCAGATTTATTGGTACACGCTGCGAAGTACGAATCCGCACTACGACCTGATGGACTTGAGGTCGCTCGAAGATTGGGTTCTGCTGAAGGAGTTCAAGTCCGTTCCCAATGTGGTGGACGTTTCCGACTTCGGCGGAACGGTGCGCGAATACCAAGTGCGCGTGGACCCAGGCAAGCTGGTGTCCTATGGACTCAGCATCGGTCAAGTTGAACAGCAGCTAGCCAACAACAACATCAATGCCGGCGGCAGCTTTGTCGAGGTCGGCCTGCAACAAATGAATGTCCGCACACTAGGCCTCTTCGGCAGTGTGCAAGACATCCAGCAAACCGTTCTCAAGACCCAAAGCGGGACCGCTCTTCGCGTGAAGGACATCGCGGATGTGGCGCAGGGTCCCAAAATCCGGCTGGGCCACATGGCGCGCGCCAATCATATGGAAGATGGCCGCATCGTCGATGAACCCGACGTCATTCAAGGTATTGTGCTGCTGCGCAAGGGCGCCGAGGAGGAATCGACTCTCGCGGCCATTCACAAGAAAGTGAATCAGCTCAATAACGGTATCCTGCCACCGGGCGTTACGGTCGTACCCATGCTGGACCGCAGCGATCTGCTGCATCTCACGTTGCACACCGTGCTGCACAATCTCACGGAAGGAATGATTCTGGTCACTGTCATTCTCTTTCTTTTCTTGCTGAATGCCCGGGCGGCTCTCATCGTAGCGCTCACCATTCCGTTTTCGTTGCTGTTTGCGTCCATCTGGCTGAACGCGAGCAACATTCCGGCGAACCTTCTGTCTCTTGGCGCGCTGGACTTCGGAATGGTGGTGGACGGTGCGGTGGTGATGATTGAGAACATCATGCGACGCATGAACCGGGACTCCGGCTCCAAGCCAGCCGCCACTATAATCCGCGAGGCGGCCCACGAGGTCCAGCGTCCGGTCTTCTACGCCATCGCGATCATCATCACTGCCTACCTGCCGATTTTCACGTTGCAACGCGTGGAAGGCCGGTTGTTCCGGCCCATGGCCTGGACCGTGGCCTTTGCGCTTCTGGGAGCCATGACATTCTCGATCCTCATCGCTCCCGTACTATCGAGTGCGCTGTTCCGGAAGGGAGTAAAGGAGACGCGCAATCCCGTGATGGCCTACTTGGTTGAGCGCTACCGGAGGCGGCTGCGCTGGGCCGTCCAACATCGCTGGATCACGGTTGGAGTTGGATTAGTGGCCCTGGCCGCAACAGTCTATCTGGGCTTTAGCGGAATCATCGGCGCGGAGTTCCTGCCGCACCTGGATGAAGGCGCCATTTGGGCGCGTGGCACTTTGGCGAACAGCACGAGTCTTTCCGAGAGCGAGAAATTTACTACCAACGAGCGCTACGTTTTCGCGTCCTTCCCCGAAGTCAGCAAAGTCGTTTCAGAAGTGGGGCGCCCTGACGACGGAACCGACACAGGCGGGTTCGGCAACACCGAGTACTTCGTCGACTTGAAGCCCAAGGATCAATGGAGGCCGGTTTTTCATCAGAACAAAGAAGATCTGATCGCCGCCATGAATCGAGCGGTGCAAAGGTACCCCGGCGCAATCTGGAACTTCTCGCAGCCTATTGAAGACAACGTCGGCGAAACGCTCACGGGCACCAAGGGCCAACTCGCACTCAAGGTGTTCGGGAGCGATTTGAAAACTCTGGAGGCCAAGGGCGAAGAAGTGAGTACGGTCATGGCGAGCATCCCCGGTCTGCACGATGTCAAACTATTGCGGGATTTCGGCCAGCCTAACCTCAATCTAACCGTCGACCGCAAGCAAGCGGCTCGTTTCGGGATCAACGTGTCAGACATACAGGATGCGATGCAAACCGCGGTGGGCGGAAATGCTGTAAGTCAGGTTTTGATCGGCGAGCAGCGCTACGACGTGGTGGTGCGTTATCAGCAGAAATATCGCGACACGCCCAAAGCGATCGAGAATACGCGGCTGCTTGCTCCCAGCGGCGAACGAGTCTCGCTAGCTCAGTTAACCAAAGTAGAGGTTCGGGATGGCGCCTACGATATTTACCGCGAAGGCAACACCCGCTATGTGGCCGTGACCTTCAGCGTGAGGGGCCGGGATCTCGGAACCACCGTCGAAGACGCGATCAAGAAATTCAACGAAAAGGTGAAGTTGCCCCCGGGCTATCGCATCGAGTGGTCGGGCGAATATGAAAGCGAGAAGCGCGCACAGGCACGCTTGGCGATCATCGTGCCTTTGACCATCCTGGTCATCTTCATCATTCTCTACACCATGTTCCGATCGGCCAAGTGGGCTCTGCTGATTCTGGCAGTGGTAGCGATGGCGCCAATTGGCGGTCTACTGGCTTTGCTGGCTACCGGCACCTACTTCAGCGTGTCGTCCGGAATCGGATTCCTGGCACTATTTGGCGTGTCGGTGCAGACCGGCGTCATCATGCTGGAATACATCAACCAGCTTCGGGCCAAGGGCCACAGTATCGTGGATTCCGCTATCGAAGGCGCCGCGCTGAGGCTTCGCCCCATCATGATGACTTCACTCGTCGCCACATTCGGGCTGGTGCCCGCGGCACTATCGCACGCCATCGGATCGGACTCGCAACGGCCATTCGCGATCGTGGTAGTTGGCGGCCTGGTCACCGCGCTTCTGTTGAGCATTGTTCTGTTGCCCACGCTGTATGTTTGGATCGCGAGCGACAGAGATAAGCTCCCGAAACTGGAGGCGTCGCTTGAGCACTAAGGGTGGAGTTTTGGAACTTCGGAACAACGCATTCTTTGCTGCCGGTATTGTGTTTTGTTGCGTGGCATTTGTGGATACTGCTTTTGGCCAGGCGGCCGCGGGGCCCGTTAAGCTCACGCTCGAACAGGCCATTGAGCTGGCGATACAGCGCAATCACAGCCTGCTGGCTACGCGGACTACTATCCAACAAAACCTGGCCCAGGAAGTCACAGCGAACCTCCGCCCGAATCCGACGTTCTTCACGGACTGGGAATACCTGCCGCTGTACAAGCCGGGCGTCGGCTTCTTGGATTATCTGCACGACTCAACCGAAGGCGACATCGGCTTGAGTTACATGTTCGAACGCGGCGAGAAGCGGCAGCACCGTTTGGAAGCAGCCCAGGACAACACCGCCGTCACGCGCGCGCAGGTCTCCGATAGCGAACGCGGTCTGGCTTTTCAGGTGGGCCAGCTCTTCATCAATGTCCAGCTAGCGGAGTCGACACTGGATCTCGCGCAGCAGGATTTAAAGAGCTTTCAAGAAACAGTGAACATCAGCGCCAGGCAATACCAAATCGGCTCCATCGCCGAGATTGATTTTTTGAAGATAAAGCTGCAGTTGGTGCAATTCCAGAGCGATGTTGAACAGGCGGAGCTCTCCAGGGACCAGGCCCTGTCGGACCTGCGGCAACAGTTGGGCTACGAATCGGTACCTGCTGACTACGACGTTGCAGGTTTATTCGACTACCAGCCGCTGGCTGTGAAGCTGGAGGACCTCCAAACCAAGGCGCTGCAAAACCGGCCCGATCTCCGCGCGGCGGTGCTGAGCGTTACTGCATCGAACAGCCAATACACTCTGGCGAAGGCGAATGGGAAACAAGATTACACTGTTTCGGGCAACTATTCGCATGTCAACGGCCTCAGCGCTCTGACATTCTCCTTCAGCATTCCGATGCCGGTTTTCGACCGCAATCAAGGCGAAATTGCTCGCACGCGTTACGCCATCAACCAAGCGAAGGAGCAGCAGAGTGGGGCAACCGGGCAGGTTCTGACGGACGTGAAAGACGCCTATGAAGGGGTGCGGTCGAACGAGCGGCTGATTCAAATCTATCGATCCGGCGTCCTGGAGGACAACAAGCGGAGCCGCGATATCAGCGAATATTCCTACCGGCGCGGTGCTACGGCCTTGCTCGATTTCCTGGATGCTGAACGCAGTTATCGCGCTATAGAGCTCGCCTACAGACAGGCAGTGGCCGCCTACCTGACGGCAGTGGAGCAATTGCGACAAGCGGTGGGAACGCGGAGCTTGCCATGATATTGATCGAGTGTGTTGTCCCCTTGCTCACGCGCGGGGCTATCATACAGCGCAATTGGACGCGTTTGGAATGTAGCCCCGCGCGTCAGCAAGGGGACGTGCTTATATGACCAAGGAACAGGTTCGCGCGCGTATCGAAGAGATCGGCATCATCCCGGCGGTACGGCTACACAGCCCCGAGGACGCCATCTTCGCCGCCGAAGCAGTGGCTAGCGGTGGAATCCCCATCGTAGAAGTCACCATCACTGTGCCGGGCGCCCTTGACGTGATTCGGCACCTGTCAGAGCATCGGCTCGACGTGATTCAAGGCGCTGGTACCGTTCTAGATCTCTCGTGGGCCCGCAAGTGTGTGGATGCCGGCGCACTGTTTCTGACCAGCCCAGGGTTCGATGTCAAGATAGTGGAGTTTGCCGTCAACGAAAAAATCCTGGTCATCCCCGGTGCTTTAACGCCCACCGACGTAATCGCTGCCGCGAAAGCGGGTGCGGACTTCGTCAAGATCTTTCCTTGCGGTCAGGTTGGCGGCCCCGGTTATATTAAAGCCTTGAAATCCCCCTTCCCCGAAGTGCCGTTCATTGCAGCGGGCGGCGTGAATCAGCAAAACGCCTCCGATTACATTCTTGCCGGCGCCGCGGCGCTGGGCATTGGCAGGGACTTGATTCACGAAGATGCCATCAAGCGCCGGGATCATGGATGGATACGCGAGCTGGCGCGGCGATACAGGAACATGGTGATGCAGGCGCGGGCGCAACTGAGTCCACACGGGGTTTCATAGAGGAGAGACATGAGAGGCAATCTGGCAATACTCTTCTTCGAACTTGGCTTGTTAGGAATGACCCTGCCGATATCCGGAGCCGAGCAGCGTGTTGAAGCAACCAAGACCGAGCGCTTCAGTTTTGCGCCTGGGGGCATCATTCGCGTCAACAGCTCCTACGGCACTTTGAATGTTGAAGGCTGGGACCGGCCCAAGGTTGAGATTACCGTTGTCAAGTCAACGCAGAAATATTACGAACCCAAGCAGCGGGAGAAAGCGGCCACCCGTTTGGAGCGTGTCCGTATTTCCACCGAGCGGGTTTCGGACACCGAACTGGCGATCTCCACCCACCAGGACAGGAAAACATCGGTGGACTACGAGATCCGTGTGCCGCGCGATTCGAGGCTCGAGATCCACCACGGCACCGGCCAGATATTGGTGGCGAACGTAACCGGGGACATCCATGCCACCGGACATCGGGGCGACCTCGTGCTGATGCTCCCGGATACGGGCGCATACTCGATCGATGCGAAAACCAAAGTCGGTGTGGTAACTTCTGATTTTGCAGGCGACCTGCATCACCGCCGGTACCTCTTGGGAGAGCGATTCGCCGGCCCGCCCGCATCGCAAAGGATTTATCTGCGTGTGAGTCTTGGAGGTATTACAATCAAAAGCGTCCCGCCAGAGGCTGAACCACCCGTCACAACGAGCGCTAAGTAGCCGCTCGCACAGCCATAGTGTCACGGTGTACTGGGTTGCCGTGATCCTGCATTTGCGTTGGTTTTAGACAAATTCAAACAGGGGGTGGTTTGTGAAGGTACAAAAGCAGACAGAAAGAAGAGGCGGGGGCATGCTGGTGCTAGGCGCAGGCATCCTAGCGATTTCGCTGATGCCCTGCATGGGGCAGGAAGAACCGAAGCCGGATCCCGCGGGCATCGCTACAGGTGACAAAACCACCGTAGTTGACGCCGCCGGTAACGCCTTTGTCGTTTCCGAACCGGCTGACAAGAACGCTCCGAACTATGCGGAGAGCAAAAAGGCCGCCGACGAATTCAAGGCTCAGGCGGCCAAAGAGCCTCTCGCGGTGAAGCTCGCCGACGCCGTGGGCCACGTCCGAGTGGCCACTAATTTTGCTTGGACTCTGAACACCGGATATCTCGTGCTCTTCATGCAGGCCGGCTTCGCCATGCTCACCTGCGGCCTCGTGCGAAAGAAGAACGCCGCGCATCTGATGATGCTAAACTTCGCGGCCTACATCTTCGCCTTTATCGCCTACTACGCCGTTGGATACGCATTTCAGTTCGGAGCCGTAGCCGTGAATGCCGCACCTTCCAATCTGGGCGGGACTCCGACGCTGAATCATTTCCTGTTGGGAAATGGCCTGTGGGGGTTTCTGGGAGGCAAAGGTTTCTTTATGACCGGGCCGGCCTATGACGCCGGCAGCAATGTTCTGGCGCTGTTTGAAGTGGTGTTTATGGAGACCGCAGGGTATATTATCGTCGGTTCCATCTGCGAACGGATCTCCTTCTGGTCCTTTTTGGTCTGTGAGCTGTTCATCGGAGCGATTCTTTACCCGGTCTTCGGATGCTGGGTGTGGGGCGGGGGATGGATGTCACAGCTGGGGAACACCATGGGACTTGGGCATGGATACGTAGATTTCGCGGGATCTACCGTGGTGCACGCGGTTGGTGGATTCTGCGCCATGGCGCTCTCGATAATACTGGGGCCACGCCTCGGCAAGTTCGGGCCGGATGGAAAGCCGCGGGCGTTTCCTGCTCACAACATCGTTTTCGTCGTTATCGGCACATTCATCCTACTTTTCGGTTGGATGGGGTTCAATCCAGGATCGACTCTGGGCGCAACCGATCTTCGCATTTCGGTCATCGCCATCAACACCAATCTGGCCGCCATCGCGGGCTCGGCGACTGCGATGCTGTTCTGGTACTGGAAATTCGGCAAGCCGGATATCACCATGGCTTGCAACGGCATGCTCGCGGGCCTGGTGGCCATCACCGCGCCATGCGCATTCGTGAGCCCGACTTCGGCGTTCATCATTGGTATTCTTGCGGGCCTGGTGGTATGCGTTGGTGTGCTGTTCAACGACAATGTGACCAAGATCGACGATCCCTGCGGTGCGATTTCGGTGCACGGCTTCTGTGGAGTGCTGGGCGCCATTTCTCTTGGACTATTTGCCGATGGAACCTATGGCTCAGGCTGGAACGGAGTAGGAGCCAGTAGTTATCTGGGACGGGCGGGGAAGGGCGTTACCGGGTTGTTCTATGGCGACACCAAGCAATTCCTGGTCCAGTTGATGGGTGCAGCGATATGTGCGGCGTGGGCCTTCGGCGCTACCTTCCTCGTATTCAAAATGGTGAACGCGATGAAGTCCATGCGCGTCTCGAAAGAGGTCGAACAAGAAGGCTTAGATGTCCCCGAGTTTGGACTTCTGGGCTATCCCGAGGATGTCGTACACGCTTCGGAGTCCTAAGAGATCAAGAATGGAAACCATATGAAAAAAATTGAGGCGATTATCCAGCCACATAAGCTGGAGGAAGTAAAAGAGGCCCTGGTCGGCCTTGGCGTGGAGGGGATCACGATCTCGGAAGTGCGTGGCCACGGCCGTCAGAAGGGCCACGCCGAGATGTATCGTGGGGTGGAGTATAAAGTCGATTTTCTCCCTAAGGTAAAGATCGAGATCTTCGTGCCAGATGCGCGCGCGGAAGAGATTATCGGAGCGCTAACCACCGCCGCCAGGTCCGGAAAGATTGGGGACGGCAAGATTTTTGTCTCCTCCATCGATGAAGCGATTCGTATCCGGAACGGCGATCGCGGAGAAACCGCGCTATGAGTGTATTCGCCAGAAGCATTACTTCGGATTCATCGCAGCCCGCCACCGTTGTAACGCAACAAGGGACCAGATCGCCTCAACCAATCCGAAGGGCCATGCCCCTTGTAAGAATCCGTAGACTGACCCTAACGCACATGAGCCGGCGAAAGCCAGTATGAACCACGCACTCCGGCGTTCCAGGGCATAGCAGACCAGCATCGCGGTAACCGCAAATAACCCGAAGGCCGTCAGGCTATCCATTAGTCCAAGTGTACGCGAGAAAAAGGACCATCCTTTAGGAAACTCTTATGCCTTCCTTAGCACTTCCTCATCCACAGCGTTCTAGAGTGAAGTGAGGACTCAGTTGTGCCAGGCTCGCGCGGCTAGGAGAGGTGCTTTTGTATTATGAGCAGGCTGCTTGGAATAGTTCTGGTTTACGCCCTGATGTTTCTGGGTTGGACCGGCGTTGGTCTATTCATGATCGTCGCCCCAACTCGCTTTGGTAACCTCGTCCACGAGAGTTTCGGCTTCTTTCCCTACGTCAAGGACGGCGATTGGGGCAAGAAGCTGATTTTGCGGGTTGTAGGCGCCGGGTTCCTGGCCTTCGCAATGCGTTTTGCGTGCGGAATTGCGGCCCTTGCAAGAAGCTAGTCCGCCCCGTCTTTATGAAATCCTTATGCCTTCCTTATCACTTCCTCACCCTGAACGTTCTAGAGTGAAGTGAGGCGCTATGCTCGATATCTTCTACGTGATCGTCGCGATCTTGTTCTTCGTCGTCTCTTGGGCTTTCACCAAGGCGTGCGACAAGCTCTAAAAGGAACCCAACCATGGACTACATCATCGCCGGAATTGCATCCTTCTTCCTGTTCGTCTATTTGATCTACGCATTGCTGCGGCCGGAAAAGTTCTAAGGACTTGAGCCATGACATCCATAGGCATTCTTCAAATCGGCATCTACTTTCTGATCCTGCTGGCCATTACGAAGCCGGTCGGGTTATACATGGCCCGCGTCTTTAACGGCGAGCGGACGTTCCTGCATCCAGTGTTGCGTTGGCTCGAAGTTCTGATCTATAGGCTCAGCGGCGTTCGCGAGGACGCGGAACAGCGTTGGACGCAATACTCGGGCGCGCTGCTTTCGTTCAGTGTGTTCGGCTTCCTGCTGGCCTACGTGATCCAGCGCGCGCAAGCTTACCTGCCGCTGAATCCGCAGAATTTTGGAACTCCCGTCATGACGCCGGACCTGGCGTTCAACACAGCAGTCAGCTTTCTGACCAACACGAACTGGCAGTCCTATAGTGGCGAGTCCACGCTGAGCTACTTCGTTCAAATGGCTGCGCTCACTGTACAGAACTTCGTGTCGGGTGCGTCCGGAGTGGCCATCGCCATCGCCGTAGCACGCGGATTCGCACGCCAGCAGATGAAGACCATCGGGAACTTCTGGGTGGATTTGACGCGCGCCACCCTCTACGTGCTGCTGCCGTTGTCGTTGGTGGGCGCTCTTTTCCTGTGCTCGCAGGGCGTTATCCAAAACCTGCATCCAAATACGAAGGCCGCGACCGTGGAAGGCGCGGCTCAAATTATTCCCCAGGGCCCGGTGGCTTCCCAAGAAGCCATCAAGATGGTCGGCACCAATGGCGGTGGATTTTTCGGGGCCAACTCCGCGCATCCGTTCGAGAATCCGACCCCGCTCTCCAACTTCGTTCAGATGCTGATGATCTTTGTGATCCCGGCCGGATTGATGTACACCTTCGGCAAGATGGTCGGAGATACTCGCCAAGGCTGGGCTTTGTTCGCCGCTGCGAGTGTGATGTTCCTGGTTGGAGTCTTTGTCTGTTATCCAGCCGAGCAAGGCGGCAACCCGCTGCTCGCCAAACTGGGTATCCAGACCACCGCTAGCGCGACGCAGGCCGGTGGCAATATGGAAGGCAAGGAAACGCGATTCGGGATCGCCTCCAGTACATTGTTCGCCACCATTACCACCGATGCCAGCTGCGGTGCGATCAATGGCCAGCACGATAGCTTCCTTCCGATCGGAGGACTGGTGCCGCTGTTCAACATGATGACCGGCGAAGTCATCTTTGGAGGTGTCGGCGCGGGGCTTTACGGAATTCTCTTGTATGCCATCGTGGCCGTATTCATCGCCGGCTTGATGGTGGGGCGCACACCTGAATATATCGGAAAGAAGATCGAGCAGAAGGAAGTGAAGATGGCCATGCTCGCGGTCATTGCAACTGCGGCCAGCATTCTGGTGTTCACCTCCATCAGTTCTGTCGTTCCGTTCGCAAAGAATGGTTATTGGAATTCGTCAGGCGCTGCGATCACCAACTTGACCAACGGAGGGCCGCACGGTTTCGCTGAAATCCTCTACTCATACACCAGCGGAACCGCCAACAACGGCAGCGCCTTCGGTGGAATCAACGCCAACACGCCGTGGTATAACCTCACCCTGGGCCTGGCGATGCTGATTGGGCGCTTCCTGTTCCTGCTTCCGCTGCTGGCAGCCGCTGGAAACCTCGCCGGCAAGAAGAAAGTCGCCACTACCAGCGGGACTTTCCCAACCCACGGAGCATTATTCGTCGGCCTGCTGGTGGGTACCGTCGTGATCGTCGGTGCGCTCACGTTCTTCCCCGCGCTTTCGCTGGGGCCCATTGTGGAGCATTATCTGATGCATCAAGGAAAGCTGTTCTAATCCCATGTCGACCACTGTCACGCCACCCAAACCAACGCCGGCCGCCGAAGACCTGACATCACTTCTGCCCAAGAAACTGGCACGCGCAAGGCCGTTGTTCGACGCCGAGATCGCGGGCCGGGCTCTCAAGGAATCGTTCTTTAAGCTGAATCCGGTGACGCTCGCAAAGAATCCCGTGATTTTTGTGGTGGAAGTGGGCGCGACGCTCACCACCATATTCCTGGTACGCGACCTTTTCACCGGCGCGAGCGGCCTCCTGTTCTCTGTTCAGATCGCAATCTGGCTGTGGTTCACGGTACTGTTCGCGAACTTCGCCGAAGCCATGGCGGAGGCGCGCGGCAAGGCGCAGGCCGACACGCTGCGCAAAACCAAATCGGATACTATCGCCAAACGGCTGAACCCGGGCGGCGATCATGACGACGTTCCAGCTTCCAAGCTCCGCGCCGGCGATGTAGTGATTTGCGAGACCGGCGACATCATTCCGGGCGACGGCGAGGTGATTGAGGGCATTGCCACGGTGGACGAATCGGTGATCACCGGCGAGAGTGCGCCTGTCATTCGCGAGTCCGGAGGCGACCGCAATGCCGTCACCGGAGGCACGCGCGTGCTGTCCGACATGGTCAAGATCAAAATCACTTCCAACCCCGGCGAGACGTTTCTGGATCGCATGATCGCGCTGGTGGAAGGCGCCGAACGCCAGAAGACTCCCAACGAAATCGCATTGAACATTCTGATCGCTGGTCTCACCCTGATTTTTCTGCTGGCGGTCATCACTCTGCAGCCCTTCGCGGTCTATAGCGTCGCGTCCGCAGGAACCGGCCAGGTGCCCTCAGTCGCGGTCTTGGTTGCATTGCTAGTGTGCCTGATTCCCACTACCATCGGCGGATTGCTTTCCGCCATCGGTATCGCCGGTATGGATCGCGTAATGCAACACAATGTGCTGGCCATGAGCGGAAAGGCCGTGGAGGCATCGGGCGACGTAAACACGCTGCTGCTCGATAAAACCGGGACCATCACGCTGGGAAATCGCCAGGCGGTGGAATTCCTCGCCGTTCGCGGCGTCACGGAAGGCGAGCTGGCGGACGCCGCGCAGCTCTCGAGCTTGGCCGACGAAACCCCCGAAGGCCGATCGATCGTGGTATTGGCCAAAGAAAAATACGGTCTGCGCGGGCGCGATCTGGCCACGCATGAGGCGCACTTCATTCCATTCTCTGCGTACACGCGCATGAGCGGTGTGGACTTGGACGGACAACACCTTCGCAAGGGCGCCACGGAAGCCATTTCCAAGTTCGTAACCGAGCAGAACGGAACCATTCCCCCCGATTTGATCGAGATAGCCGACCGGATTTCGCGCACTGGAGGAACACCGCTAGCCGTCGCCGATGGACCACGTGTCCTCGGGGTCATTCACCTGAAGGACATCGTGAAGGGCGGCATGAAGGAGCGGATCGGACAGCTCCGCGCCATGGGTATTCGCTCAGTGATGATCACCGGCGACAATCCGCTCACCGCCGCCGCGATCGCGAACGAGGCCGGCGTGGACGATTTTCTCGCTCAGGCAACACCGAAAGACAAACTGGAATACATCAAGAAGGAGCAGAGTGAAGGGCGGCTGGTGGCTATGACCGGCGACGGCACCAACGATGCTCCCGCCCTGGCCCAAGCCGACGTAGGTTTAGCGATGAACACCGGGACCATGGCTGCGAAAGAAGCCGGCAACATGGTGGATCTGGACAGCAATCCGACCAAGCTAATCGAAGTTGTGGCTATCGGTAAGCAGTTGCTGATAACGCGCGGCGCGCTGACCACTTTCTCCATCGCCAATGACGTCGCCAAGTACTTCGCCATTATTCCAGCCATGTTCATGGCCACTTATCCCGCGCTGGGAAATCTGAACATTATGCGTCTGCATACGCCGCAGAGCGCCATCCTGGCAGCGGTGATTTTCAACGCACTCATCATCATCGCCCTGGTTCCTCTGGCTCTACGGGGCGTTAAATACCGCCCCGTGGGCGCCGCCAGTTTGCTGCGGCGCAATCTGATGATTTATGGAATCGGTGGCATTATCGCCCCATTTCCGGGCATCTGGCTGATTGACCAGTTGCTGGTCTTACTGAAGCTGGCGTAGCCGGTTTCCAAGGAGATTTCCTATGTGGCAACAACTTTTACCTGGATTGCGAATGATGCTAGTCCTTACGGTTCTGACCGGTTTGATCTATCCACTGGCAGTTACCGGCCTTTGTCAGGTGTTGTTTCGCGACAAAGCCAACGGTAGCCTGATCACGGTGAACGATCAAGTGGTCGGCTCCGCGCTGATCGGGCAAAATTTTTCGAAAGCCCGATATTTCCAGCCGCGCCCATCGGCGGCCGGCAACGATGGTTACGACGGGACGGCTTCAGGAGGTTCGAACCTTGGCCCCACCAATCAAAAACTGATCGACCGCGTCAAGGCGTCCGTTGACAAATTCCACAAAGAGAATCCCAGCTACACCGGTCCTTTGCCGGCCGACCTGGTGACCATGTCGGGCAGCGGTCTCGATCCGCACATCAGTCCGGCGTCAGCAGTTGCGCAAGTGGATCGAGTCGCAAAGGCGCGTCGGCTCTCCGTTGACCAAATCAGAACCCTCATCGACGTTCACACAGAAGGACGCGACCTGGGCTTCCTCGGGGAACCTCGCGTAAATGTCCTGTTACTGAATATGGATCTCGATCGCCAGTTTCCAGCCAGGCGCTAGCCAAGGTTGAGCACTGGGGGGCTTAGCTTTTATGACCTGGTCCAGTCTCTTCCAGACCTTGGTATTCCTGGCCCTTTTGGTGGCCATCGCCAAGCCACTCGGCGCGTTCATGGCCGCCGTATTCGAGGGAAGGCGCACTTTTCTTTCCAGGCCACTTCGCCCCATTGAACATTTCATCTATCGCGTCTGCGGAGTGAATCCGGAGCTGCAGCAGAACTGGACCGCCTACACGGCATCCTGCCTCTCGTTCGGGTTGATCAATTTCTTTCTGTTCTATGCTCTGCTTCGCTGGCAGCAGTTCTTACCGTTGAATCCGCAACGATTCGGTACCTTGCACCCGCCGCCTGGCGCACTTCCGATGACGTCCGACTTGGCCTTCAATACGGCGGTCAGTTTCCTCACCAACACAAGCTGGCAATCGTACGCGGGAGAAAGCACACTCAGCTATCTCTCGCAGATGTTGGGAATCACGGTGCAGAGCTTTACGTCGGCGGCTGCCGGCATGGCGGTTGCGGTAGCGCTCATCCGCGGTTTCGCGCGGCAAGGTACGGACCGTCTGGGCAACTTCTGGGTAGACATTACACGAGCGACACTTTATGTTCTGCTTCCCATTTCCTTCCTCGGCGCGTTATTCCTCTGCTCCCAAGGTGTCATCCAGAATTTCCATCCGTACGGGCAAGTGATCACCGTGGAAGGCGCGCGGCAGGCCATCGCATTCGGACCGGTGGCTTCCCAAGAGCCGATCAAACTGATTAGTTCCGACGGTGGCGGCTTCTTCAACGTGAATTCCGCTCATCCGTTTGAGAATCCGACACCGCTCACCAACCTGGTTGAGATGCTTTTGATCCTGGCAATTCCCGCCGCATTCCCTTTCACTTTCGGAGTAATGGCCAACAACAGGAGGCATGGCCAGGCTCTATTCGTTGCGATGGCGCTGCTGTTCGCCGGCGGTTGCTTGATCACGGCCTGGAGCGAGCAATCCGGGAATCCTGCGCTGAAGGTCCGCGGAGGCAATATGGAAGGCAAAGAGACGCGCTTCGGAATTGCCGCTTCCGCAGTCTTTTCGGTTGTGAGCACGGCATCGAGCGATGGCGCGGTGAACAGCGCGCACGACAGCTACATGCCCTTGTCCACGCTGGTTCAGATGTTCAATCTCAAGTCCGGCGAGGTCATCTTTGGTGGAACCGGATCCGGAATAATATCGATGATCCTGATTGTCCTGGTAACCATCTTCATCGCCGGACTGATGGTGGGACGATCGCCGGAATACTTGGGCAAGAAAATCGAGGGCAAAGAGATCAAGATGGTCATGCTTGCGCTTGTGGTGACAGCGGCGGCCACTCTCTTGTTCTCCTGCCTTCCACTGCTGGTGAATTTGCCACCCGGCAATTACTGGAATTCGGGAGCTCCGCTCGCGTCGAACCTTGGAAATCCAGGCCCTCACGGTTTGAGCGAGATCCTCTACGCCTACGGAAGCGCGGTGGCGACGAATGGCAGCGCGATGGCGGGATTGAACACAAACACGCCGTGGTTCAATCTGACGCTCGGCTTAGGGATGCTGATCGGCCGGTTTTTGACGATCATCCCCGCGCTTGCTATCGCCGGGAGTTTGGCTCGCAAGAAAACAATGTTCACTACAATCGGAACCATGCCAACGGACGGCCTGCTGTTTGTGTTCTTACTGCTCGGCACGATTTTTCTGGTAACAGCGCTGACCTTCTTCCCCGCATTCTGCCTGGGCCCGATCGCTGAAGCCTACCGAATAAAATAGTCGAACCGTTACGGGTGCGCGACGAGGGTGTAGCCGAGCCGCGACCGGCAGGGAGCGATACCACGATTGCCGCTAGTGTCGTGTCCCCGAAGTTCGCCACATAATTCGCCGTGGGGCGGACGCCCTCGTCCGCGCCGGACCCCCTGGTCCGGCTCTTACGTTC
>CZKS01000143.1_pt1 | contig 33462 bp, 22 predicted proteins | sample 1122221 | NCBI WGS metagenome assembly CZKS01 (sample SAMEA3539301, study PRJEB10725) | soil metagenome | biome: tundra; feature: field; material: soil | place: USA | collected 2010-05 | depth 0.15 m
CGCCCAGGCGCCGCGGTTCGAGACGAGAGCCTTCTTGATCGATGGATTGGCGTAGAACAGTTCCGCCCCATTGGTCTTATCCATACACGAATAGATGTGTCCGCCCAGGTCGGGCAGAACCGAACACTTCAGATACTCGTTCTCGATGAAGATGGCGCGCCAGGCTTGCGGACCGCGCTGGTCGGTCAGCCTGTCCCGGATCGTGTACGGATAGTTGAGCCGGCCCGCGGAAAGAGCGTCGAACGGCGGGTTAGTGTCGGGCAGGCCCTCCTGATAGGTCGGTAGAGTGAGCGTCCCTTGCCAGACGCGCACCTCCGCGCCGAGCAGCAGGCTGGTGAGCCAGACCAGGAACACGGTCTTCACAATTCGCATGGATCCCCCTTTGGCTGTGCTGGCCTCAGTACTCGTTTTTGTGAGCGCGAACTCGTACTCGGGTCCCAGGGCAGCAGGCCACTCCGTTGAAGACGCCGATCCAGGAATGTTGATTCTACGGGACCCCGTGGCGCACGCACTCTTGCGTGCCGTGTTCGCACTCTTGCGAACACAATAGGAAGAAGAACTATTTTCATGGCGTTCCCATGAGTGTGAACGCGGCACGCAGGAGTGCATGCGCTACGACGCGTCTTCATCACTTTTGGTGGGCCAGCAGGCCCATGGGAACTCCCTTGCGGTCGCGGTTCGGAAAATCGAGAACTGGAGGCAAAACATCCATACAGTACTTTCGTTTTATGTTACTACTTTCGATTTCATTCTTTCATCTTCTTTCTGGGAGCGATTCAACACTTCAAGGGATTGGAATGACGCTCGCGCGGCGAACGGAGACCGGAGGAAACTGGGCCTTATCCATCTGTCTGATGGCGGAATAAGTTGTGGTCTTCGAGCCGCGCTACACTTCCTAGTGATGCAACGCCTGTCCGTTCTATTGCTTGCCGCGCTACTGGTTTTCGGCGCGGGCTGCGGACGTGACGCAGTCGACGCCAAGCGTTTCATCGTGCTGGGAGTGGACGGCATGGATCCGGGATTTCTGGAAAGGCATTGGGATGCACTCCCTAATCTGGCGGCGCTCGGACGGCAAGGCGGCTTTCGCCGGCTCGGGACGACTATCCCTCCGCAGAGCCCGGTTGCCTGGTCGACCTTCATCACCGGCCTTGACCCGGGTGGGCATGGGGTCTTCGATTTCGTCCACCGCAACCCCCGCACCATGCAGCCGTTCTCGTCGATGGCCGCAACCGAGGAGCCGGCCCACAACCTTTCGATCGGCCCTTATCGGCTGCCCCTTTCATCCGGACATATCCGGCTGTTGCGTCAGGGTACGGCGTTCTGGCAATTGCTGGCGGATCACGGCGTGCCGGCGACAATCATACGGATCCCGAACAACTTCCCTCCGCTCGAAAGCAAGGCGCGATCGCTAGCGGGCATGGGCACACCGGACCTGCAGGGAGGATTCGGTACCTTTACTTTCTTTACGGATGATCCGCTGGAACTGACTCATGACGTCGCTGGTGGAAGGGTCGTCAAAGTGCGCCTCCAGGACGGCGCCGTGGTTCTGCCCATCCCGGGACCGTCGAACACGCTGCGCACAGATCGCGCGCAGACCTCGATGGACCTTGCCGTGGCGGTGGATCCGCTTGAATCCGTCGCGCGGTTCCGTGCCAAAGACAGCGTGTTTATTTTGAAGGAGCACGAATGGTCCGGCTGGATCCGCGCCGGGTTCCCGCTGATTCCGATCATCAAGCCCGTGCGTGGCATGTTTCGCGTCTACGCAAAAGAGTTTCATCCCGTCTTGCAGATTTACGTTTCGCCGGTGAACTTCGATCCTTCCGCTCCTGAGGTTCCGCTCTCCACCCCGGATTCCTACAGCCGCCAAATGGCGGGTGCGATTGGACCTTATTACACGCAAGGCATTGCGGAGGATACGGCCGTATACCGCGCAGGCCTGATCGACCGGCACGAGTATCTGGCGCAGAGCGGGCTGGTGTTCGAAGAGCAGTTCGCCATGCTGCGCGAGGCGGTGAAGGACTTCAAGACCGGTTTGCTGTTCTTCTATTTCTCGACGATCGATCAGAACTCGCACATGCTGTGGGGGCAACACGAAGACGAGCTACTTGAGAGCTACCGGCGGGTGGACGCTGCCGTCGGATGGGTCATGGCCCGCGCCGGGCCGGCCACCGTGATGGTCATGTCCGATCATGGCTTCACCCGTTTCGACCGCGCTTTTCACGTCAACGCGTGGCTTCGCAGCGAGGGTTTGTTGCAACTGGACAGTCCGGCGGCGGCCGCCGGCGGTGACGGCTTCGCGCACGTCGATTGGTCCCGGACAAAGGCGTATGCGATCGGTTTGAACGGCTTGTACGTGAACCTGCGGGGCCGGGAAAAGGACGGTGCGGTGGATGAAACAGAGCGCTGGAATGTGCTGCGCGCCGTCAAACAGCGGTTGCTTGCCCTCCGGGATCCGAAAAATGGTGGGGCTGTCGTCGACGCGGTCTATGAGCCACGGGCGGTGTTTCATGGCCGGGCTCTGGAGTTCGCCCCCGATCTGATCATCGGTTACGCCTCCGGTTACCGCGGATCGTGGCAGACCGCACTGGGCGCGACGCCCGAAAGCATCCTCGAAGACAACAACGACCTGTGGATCGGCGACCACTGCGTCGATCCTTTGCGCGTGCCCGGCACACTACTCACCAACCGGACAATCCGGCTCGGCCATCCTGGTTTGGCCGACCTCACCGTCACGATACTCGACGAATTCTCCCTCGCTCCCCCCGCGGAGATGAAAGGTCAATCCATCTTCCGATGAATGGCTGCTGTTTTCGTTTGCTTGAGTACATCTTTCGTTTTGTGTCGCTCCCTCATCGCGTCATGCGCTCCCTCGAACCGGCCGTCTCTAGAGGTTCAAACGGTTAATTTATCATGCTTTGTGCATATTCCTGACTCAGTATGCCGCTAGCCGCGCCGAGGATCACACTTCCGTTCACTGTCTTTTGATATTGCGTTCGCCTGCGTTTCATGATACGTTCCTCACCAGGGGTTGCACTGGATTGGCGGTCGAGCGTTTGGGTCTGTCCGCCTCAGCAATCAACAAAAGGGGGAGTATGAGAACCAGACTGTTCTCCATAGCAATAATTTTGTTTGCGATCTTGTGTCTGGCGGCGCCTGCGTTTGGGCAGGGCGGCCAGGGCGCCATCACCGGCGTGATTACGGACAGCACGGGCGCCGTGGTTCCCGGCGTGGAAGTAACCGCGTTGCATCTGGAAACAAAGGCCGTCTTCAAGGCGACGACGACCAGCGGGGGCATATACCGGATTCCCTATGTGCCGGCCGGCACATACCGGGTTTCTTCCGACGTCAAAGGTTTCAAGACTTCTGTACTGGATCAAGTGACGGTGGCGGTGGCCACGGTGGTGACCGTGGATCTGAAGTTGGAAGTGGGCTCGGCTTCCGAATCGATAACCGTCACCTCCGCGGCATCGCAACTGGAGTCATCGAGTTCCGAACTCGGCTACACGGTTTCGACGCAGGAATTTCACGACTGGCCGATCGACAGCAACGACGATGGGCAGCGCCAGATTCAGGCATTCATCTACAACAGCCTGCCTGGAGCAACGGGCGGTTCGTACCTCGGGAGCATCAACGGATCTCCAACAGGTTCACATGAAGTATATATCGAGGGTATTTCCATCGGACGCGCAGACATTGCCGGAGACAGCGATGAATTCGAGCCGAGCGTGGACGCGATCAGCGAATTCCGTCTTCAGACCGGCGGACTCAATGCCGCTTACGGCGGCGGGCTGACGGCCGTCGCCAACTTTGATATCAAATCCGGCACCAACGAGTTCCACGGCACGGGCTACGATTACATCGAAAACACGGTGCTGAACGCCAACGGCTATGACAACAACGCATTCGGCAACGCCAAGTCGCCGTTTAAGCAGAACAGCTTCGGCGGCGCCGTGGGTGGTCCATTGTGGATCCCGAAAATATACAACGGTAAGAACAAGAGTTTCTTGTTCTTCAGTTATGAGGGCGACCGGCGCCGCACCGGAACGATCAGCGGTTTCCGCTCGCTGCCCACCGCCGCTTTCAAGGATGGCGATTTCTCCGCCCTTCCACAAGCGATCTATGATCCGAACAGCACGGTCTCACTCGGTGGAGGCCTCTATTCCCGAACGCCGTTCCCCGGCAACGTGATTCCCGCCTCCGATATCAGCAAAGTCTCGGAGAGCATTTTGAAGCTGGCGCCCATTCCCAACCCGACTCTGCCGGGATTCGTCCGCAATGCGCTCGGATCCGCCAACCAGCCGATATTCAACCTCGACACGTTCGGAGGCAAGTTCGATCAGAACATCGGCGACAAGCACAAGTTGTCATTCTTCATCAACGACAACGACCGGTTCCGCTACAACGGAGCCGGCAAGGGTTACTTCCCGGTTCCCGGCAGCGCCTCCGGATCGTTCGCCCTGCAGAACATCCACGGCGATATGATCCGCGTCAGCGAGAGCTGGATGATCGGACCTACGCTGCTCAATCACTTCGCCTTCGGCTTCAACCGGTTTAACGACTCCAACAGCTCGGCCACCCTGGGCGGGGATTGGCCCAGCAAAATCGGCTTGACCGGTGTCGAGCAGACCACCTTTCCCCTCATCAATTGGGCCGGCACTATCGCCCAAGGCGGATCTCTCACTTCACTCGGACGCAACAATGCCGGAGTGGAACCGAACGGCAGCTACATTGTCGCCAACGATACCACCTGGATGCACGGCGGTCATTCGATCAAATGGGGAGCCGAAGTGCGGAAGTACTTCTACAACGAGGATTATCGCAGCGGCACATCGGGAACCTTCACCTTTGGCCCATGGCAGACTGCGGACCCGCAGAACACCAGCGCCACCGGGTTCTCATTTGCGGGTTTCCTGCTGGGCGACGTCAGCAAATCCGGCCTCAACGTGCCGAAGGTGAATCCGCAGAGCCGCGTCTGGAACCCCGCGTTTTATGTCGCCGACGACTGGAAGGTGACTCGCCGTCTGACTGTGAACATCGGCTTGCGCTGGGATATCGTCGGCGGCCTATATGAGACGCACGGCTATTCATCGGGGCTGGATCCCACGGTTCCCAACCCCGGAGCTGGGGGCTATCCAGGGGCCTTGGTCTTTCTCAGTGATCTCAAACGAAAATCATTCCAGAACACCGTCTGGGGTGAGCTCGGTCCTCGTCTCGGTTTCGCTTACGCCATCTCTTCGAAGCTGGTCCTGCGCGCGGGCTACGGCCTGATGTACACACCTCCCATCGCCAACGCTTTCGGTCTCGCAACCATCGCCGGCTACACGGGCACCAACAACTTCCCCACCTCAACGCGCAATCCTGTGTTCAATTGGGATGCCGGCTACCCCGCCTATGCTTTCACCCTGCCGGACAAGGATCCGACGCTGCTGAACGGACAGGGCATCAGCTATCAACCGAAGGACTCGGGTCGTCAGTCCTATGCGCAAAACTATACATTCGGCTTCCAGTACCTGATCACTGGAAGCACCATCCTGTCGGCCAACTACGTTGGCAATAAGGGTTCCCGGTTGGACGCGGGCAATTTTGCAAACATGAACCAGCTCAATCCCAAATATCTGGCCTTGGGCAACACGCTGCTCGACGACATCAGCCTTCACCCCGAGATCAAGCTGCCTTACGCCGGCTTCACCGGCACGGTGGCTCAGGCATTGTTGCCATTTCCGCAGTATGCCGGAGGCGGAGTGGCGTTCCAATTCCCTCACTTTGGCAGCTCCAGCTATAACGCCGCCCAGGTTGTGGTTTCGCATCGTCTCACCAAGGGCCTCGGCTTCCTGGTCGCCTACGCGTTCCAGAAGACACTCACCAATACGGATAGCGCCAACATCTATTACGGCGGATCGTCGCAGGACGTATACAACCGTTCGCTCGAGAAATCGGTGGCGGCGTTCGACCATCCGCAGAGTTTGAAGTTGACCTGGATTGCGGAACTTCCATTCGGCAAGGGCCGGATGTTCCTGAACCGGGGCGGCTTCCTCAACCAGATCTTCGGCGGCTGGACGTTTACGGCCAACCAGCAATACCAATCCGGCGATCCGTTGTCGATCGGCACCAGCATCGACACCAGTTCGTATCTGTTCAACGGCAATGTTCGCGCCAATGTGTTGACCGGAGTGCCGCTGACCGTTCCCATGACCGGGAACCTCAACGTCGCCGGGGGCGTCGGCATCCAATACCTCAATCCAGCCGCGTTTACCAATCCGCCGATGACTGCGAACGGTGTCATTTTGAGTCTGGGTACCTCGCCCCGATACTTCGGGAATCTGCGAGGACCGTTCCAACCATCGGAGAACTTTGGCCTGTTCAAACGCTTTCCGTTCGGGGAAAAGCGCTTCCTAGAGGTCCGGAGCGATTGGTTCAACGCCTTTAACCGGACTGGCCGGGGTGATCCGGTCACCACCGTCGGCGACCCACAGTTTGGCCAGATCATCGATGTCCAACAGGGCCCTCGCGCGATTCAAATGGAGGCCCGGCTTACCTTCTAACGCACTGCTACGGCCTAACGCACTGCTACGGCGCTTCCGGCGCAACGGGGATCCGCATGCGGCGGTCTCCGTTGCGCTTTTTTGCTTTCCTGCCGTAGTGCGGATTCAAAGGATTGAATGTATCCTGAATCGATGGTTTCTCATTGGCCCGATAGTCGAAAGGCCCTGTGGCTGTGCCTGTTGGCGCTTGGCTCCGCGGCGTCCTGCCAACGGTTTCATGAGAAGCCCGCCCCGGTGCTCCATCCGTTCAACGTAGTCGTCATCACGGTTGATACGTTGCGGCCGGATCATCTGGGTTGCTACGGCTACAAACAGATCGAAAGTCCGACGATCGACCGGATCGCCGAAACAGGCACACTGTTTGAAAACGCTGTCACTCAGACGCCGTTAACGCCGCCGTCCCACGCCAGTATTTTCACCGGCCTCAATCCGCCTGCTCACAAAGTGCGGGACACGGGCGGATTCATTCTGTCGCCATCCATACCTTCCCTGGCAAGCATCCTGCACGATCGGGGTTGGGACACTGCCGCCTTCGTCAGCTCGGCGGTACTCAAAAAACGTTTCGGATTCGATCACGGCTTCGACGTCTACGACGATCAATTTGGCCGCGCCGGCACGGGCCAGGAACTGCTCGAGGATGCCGAACGGCGGGCGGCGGGAACTGTCGACAAGGCCGTGCAATGGGTCGATCAGCGCGGCGCCAAACCTTTCTTCCTTTGGGTGCATCTCTACGACCCCCACACGCCCTACGATCCACCTTCTCCTTTTCGTGAGCGCTACAAAGACCGCCTTTACGACGGCGAAATCGCCTACGCCGATTCCGAACTCGGCCGCCTGATGGAGCACATTCGACGGAAATCCCCGGCCGACAAGACCATCCTGGCCCTGCTCTCCGATCACGGCGAGAGCCTGGGCGAACACGGTGAGTATTCGCACGGCGTGTTCCTCTACGACGCCACCTTACGAATTGCATTCGTTCTCTCCGGACCGGGCGTTCCCGCCAGGCTTCGTGTGAAGCCGCAGGCGCGGACCATCGATGTCCTGCCGACCGTCCTCGATCTGGTGGGCAGCGCCGCGCCCGCGGGCCTAGACGGTGTCAGTCTGGTTCCGCTCTTGAAGGGCAAAGACGCTGAGACCGACGTCTCATACGCTGAAACCCTGTATCCGAAGATCGCTTTGGGTTGGGCCGAGCTTCGCGCCATCCGCACCAATCAATGGAAGTACATCCGTGCGCCGAAGCCGGAGTTGTACGACCTCCGCCACGATCCTTCCGAGGCCACGAACGTCGTGGCGGAGCATTCCGCCGAGGTCCGCAAGCTCGAGGCGCAGCTGGCCGCGGTGGCCCGGTCGTCCGGCCAGGAAAAGGTCGAGACCACCCCGCTCGACGAGCGGACCTTGGCGCAATTGAAATCTCTCGGCTACACATCCGGATTTTCGCCGCGTTCCTACCGCCTCGACGGCGAGGGCATCGACCCCAAGGATCGCGTGGCGGTGCTGAAGCTGATTGACTCGGCTGAACAACCCGCCTACAACCTGACCGATTCGCAACGGATCGGCAAGTTGTCGGAAGCGGTTCGCATCGATCCCACCAATCCCCTCATCTACTACTCCCTGGGTGCGAGACTGGAACGGTCCGGCCGCTATGACGATGCCATGCGGGTGTATCGCTCGGCCATCGCCAACGGCATCGAGAACGGCCGCCTGCATTCGCGTCTGGCCGATCTGCTGGTGCGGGCCGGCAAGAAAGCCGAAGCCGTTCCGGAGTACGAGAAATCCATACAAATCAATCCCGCCGATGTAGCCAGCCAGGCGAACTTGGCCACTGTTTACCTCGAGCAAGGCCGCGAGCGGGATGCCGAACGTCTTTTCAAAGGTATTGCGGCCATCGATCCATCCAGCGCCGCCGCGCAAAATGGGCTCGGTGTGCTGGCTATCCAGCGCCAGGACGGCACAGCCGCTCGAGGATATTTCGAGAAGGCAGTCGCGCTCGATCCGGATCTGGTGGAGGCGCAACTCAATCTCGGCCTCCTTTACCAGATGGCGGGCGATCGGCCGCGTGCGAGAGCGGCCTTTCAACAGTTCCTGGCCAAGGCATCGCCGCGGCAGTACCATACGGTGATCCCCAAGGTTCGCGCGGCATTGGCCCAGTTGCAGTGAAGGTGAGTCATGTTTAACGGAACCATCAAACTGAAAAAGGACCTGCTGCAGCGGGTCGAGCGCTGCGCCAAAGCCGGAGGGTACAGCTCGCCGCAGGAATTCGTCGAACACATCATCGAACGCGAACTCGCCAAGCTCGAGGATGCGCAGAGCGACGAGGAAATCGTCAAGAAGCTCAAGGGTCTGGGATACATCGACTAGCGGCAAAATGGCATTCCTGACATTGGCCGCCTTCAGCGTCGCCGCCGGAATTCTGATCCTTTTGATTTTCAAAGTCACCTCGAACCAGGGAGCGCTCGCGGCGGCCCGGCGGAGGGTTCGCGCGCACCTGCTCGCCATGCGCTTGTTTGCCGACGATCCGGCCGTGCTGCTGCGCTCCGAGGGACGTCTGATTGCCTGGAACCTGCGATATATGGCGCTGCTGGTGCCGCCATTCCTGGCGGTCGCCGTCCCGCTGTTCTTCGCCTGGGATCATCTCGACGCCTTATGGGGACGCGCTCCGCTCGGGCCGGGCGACGCGGTGGTGTTGACCGCCCGCGTGGCTGGCGACACGTCCGGCGTCCAGCTGATCGTGCCGGAATGGCTCGCGGTCGAGACACCCGCCGTTCATACTGTCGCTCAAGGAGAAGTGAGCTGGCGTCTCGGAGTTCGCCAGGCGGGATCGGGCGACGTGCTGGTGAAGGCCGGAGGTGCGATCTCAGTCCACAAGATCGAAGCGCGGAGGGGTTGGCACTATTTGAGGGAGCGGACCACCTCGGCCGGTCCGGTCGAGTGGGTGGAGGCCCGCTACCCACGGGCCGAGGTGCCCCTGCTCGGCATTTCCTTCCACTGGGCCGTATGGTTCACGCTGATCTCAACCGTGGCCGCGCTGGCGTTGCGCCGAAGGCTGCGGGTTACATTGTGAAGGCGCGCCCGTCCATCCACTCCGGACATGGTACGCCGAACAGATTGAGGATCGTGGGCGCGAGATCCTCGATGCCGGGGTTGGCGCTCTGAAATCGCAGGTTCGAAAACAGGACTCCGGGCACCAGCACCGGATCGATGCAGTGGTCGCCGCTCCAGCACTTGGGGTTGTCCTCGACGACCGAGCGCGTCACTTGGCCGATTGCCGATTCCCACGAAATGCGATAACCGTCCCCGTAGCCGACAATCAAATCCGGAGCAGCGTCGAGGTATGGGCCGCGATACAGCGACGCGGTTGGATAGACATTCGTGACCGGCGACTGACCGTCTTCGTCGCGCAACGCCCGCAGGCCGGAAGCGATCTCGCCGCGGAGCGCCTCGGCATCTTTCGCTTCCACGATCCCTTGCGCCTCGCGGCCGCGGAGATTCAGAAACAAACCGGATAGTCCGAGCGCATAGGCGCGCGTTTTGGTCCAATCCACATTCGCGAAATAGGGCTGCGGAATGCAGTCTTTCGCGAGCGGCTCGCGAAACACCAGGTAGTTATTCTGGTGCAGCCACGAATTGATGTGCACCGAACGGCGGAACGAGCGGAAACCGTGATCGGACAAGACTAACAACGCGGTCTGATCGTCCACAAATCGCAACGTCTCACCGGCCAAAGCGTCCATGCGCTGGTACATCTCCTCGATAACCCCGCTGTGCGGACCTCCCGGCTGGCCCATTTGGCTATAAAACATATGCTGAAGGCGGTCGCTGGTGTCGAATACGCACGCCACGACGCCGCGGCGCGCCGTTTCAAGCGCCGAAAGGAAGATCGACCGCCGCTCCTCGAAAATGTCCCACGCCTGTTTCAGGAAGCCGTCCTCATCGATGACGCGTTCGTTCAGCGCCCAGGTGTCTTCGCACAAGCCGGTGGTCGCAAACGGCCCGATCAGACCGGCCAGATACGCCGCATAATACGGCGGATGGCTGATGGGTAGCGCCGGCCGCTCCGGGTCGAGTTGAATGGGCGTCATGTAGAGCGAGACGTGGGGCGTGGTCTCGGTCACCATGAACCGCGCCAGTCCGTATGCTTTCGGTCCGAGAGCAGATCTGAACTCGAGCGGAATCCAGGACGTGTACTCTCCTGGGCGCAGCGGATGAGACACACCGGCGACCTCCAACTCCATTTGGTCCGATGACGTGACGCGCACTCGCAACGGGATGGTGAGCGGCCGTCCGCTCTGCTCGAAGGTGTCGCCCGGCCCTTCGATGTCTCCTTCCAGCCACTCTCCGTTCGGCCGCAGCGGATAGCGGCTACCGTTTTCGTAGCGAACCTCCGTGGTGCGCGTCGTGAACTGGGAAAAGCTGCCCTGCGTTCCCCGCAGGTCGGGCGCGGACATGCCGGAGAGCATCCGGCCCGCGAAATCCTCAGGAGGAAAGGTGACGGGGACGCGAAGAATGGTGCAGTCGACGCCCAGTTCCGCGAGTATGCTCCAGAAGGCCCGGCTCTTGCGGCGGAAGTCGACCGGAGTCCGGCTGAGGGGGATGCGGAAGCGGCCTACTTTCCAAATCCTCCGCGGCTTGCCGACGTGGGCGGAGGAGAGCTGCGGAAGGTACGTCCGCAGGTCGCGGTCGAGGAAGTCGAATATATTGTGCTTGGCTGGATTCGACCCCGTCGCGAAAGTCGACCACGCTACGGGAGAGAGCGCCGGAAACGTGGTCCGCAACCGCTGATAACAGCCGCGTTCGCGAAGCGCGGCCAGATGCGGCAGCTTGCCTTCATGCATCATCCGCTCAGCGATCACCGGATCGAGGCCGTCCAGCCCGAGCACGATTACTTTGCGAACACTCGGCCGGCGATGGGTGTTTCGCCGGCGAAGCCATCTCCAAATCGAGCGGAACGGCCACACCACCACAGACAACGCACCCAGCAGCAGACCGACGATCAGCGTCAGAAACGAACCCAGAAACGCGAAGCCGGCACCGGGTCCGATATAGGCGAACGGAACAGGCGGCAGACTCACCTCAGTTTGCCCTCGACGAACGGAACTTCAAGCACCTTCTCGTGAACGATGGGGCCGTGCCCAAAATATCCTTCTTCTCCGAACAACTCGCCGTGATCCGAGGTGATGGTGACGTAGGTGTTCGGTGGGAGCAGATCGAACATCTCCTCGATCACCGTATCGAGATATTTCACGGCCTTGACCTGCCTATGGCGCAAAGCCCGAAGCTGCGCCTCATCGAAGAATTTTCCTTTTCTCCGTACCAGCTTACCTCCGACCAGCAGCTCGTCCATATGCTTGAAGACGCCATGCACACCGTGGATCCGCGGCCAACTCTCCTCAGGTTCACCGGGCAGAGCGTAAGGATAATGCGTCTCCCCCACATTCAACAGGTAGAAGGACGGTTTCTCTTCGGAGAACTTCATGGCGCGCACCATTGCCCGCATATCGTTGTGCTGGTCCATCAGGCGGAAGGAGTCGAATCCCACATTGATCGGCGTCTTGGGGTTCAGCACGGGAAGGGAAACCATTGCATGCGTCGAGTAGCCCAACGTTTCCTTCAGGAACGGCGGCAGATAGAGCCTCGGCACCAAGGCCTTGAATTCGATGTCGGTGCAACCCAGGCGCTCGTTGAACTTTAGAAAGTCCCGCTTGTAATACTCCGACGCGAAGACGTGCGTGGGGCTTAGATGCGGCATCAGTCCCATCAGCAGGTTGTAGTGGGAGGGAGCGGTCCAGGAGGCGTAGGACCAACGCCGCTCGACCTGTCCGAGCTTCCGCAATGCCTTTGGACGTGCCTTGATGAATGAGTCGTACCGGCAACTGTCCAGAACCACCAGTACGTAGTTGTTGCGGCGGATCACGCCCCGATCATATCATGCGACTCCGCAGCCGCCTTGCCTCGTGCTGGCAAACGAAACCCCAAGGCCTGCAAGACAAAATCTAAAGCTTGGTTTTTCTTTTTAGTTCTTTGTTTTTCTTGCTATTGTATTTTCGGTGCGCTGCGCGCTTGTTGTGTCAGCCCTCGCCTTCCAGACTCCAGCCGCTGGTCAGGCCAGGCAACCGGTGGATAAGGCTGTGGCCATCCCGACGCCCGCGGATGACACGCTCTGGTACGACATCCGCTTTCTGCGAATTCAACGCTGTTTCAGTTCGTCCCTCGCTCGGGCGATTGCCTCGGCGAATCGCGACGGATCGAGGCTGGTGAAGCGAAAGCCATCTCCAACTACTAGGCCAGACCAGTTCCCATAGACGCACTCGGACGCGGAAAACGCGTGACCACTCTGGAACCTAAACACCCCGGAGCCGAAGCAGCGGTTAGAGCTCGAGTGCCGCGGTCCCACCAACAAAGAGCGCGGTATCCAGTGGGAAATCTCGTTCAAGGCATTAATGAGCCGTTCTATGAGATCTTCGCTCGTATACACCTGATCCTTCGCATTCGCGCTGGTAAGATCAATTCGCACTCCGCGCATTTGACGAGGCGTTTCGGTGGCGTCTTCCACAACGATAGCGGTGATCAGAGCATGCGCTTGGTCGGTATCGATGTGGGCTACCTCCGCAGACCACGTGACATGCGCGGTGGGCCTATTTGCGAAACGCTCCAGGGCTTCGAGCTGAGAAGCGGTTACTGAGTCGGGCTGGCCATAGCCGAGCTTGAGGACAAGGCCGCCGAGTGCAATCAGTCGGCAAGCTGAATGCATACATGAACTCCTTATGTTCAATCATATCGCCGAATCGTGGTCCTCGTTGGCACTTCTACTTCTGTCCGAACACCGCTCGCCATTGGATCAGCTCCTCAAATATGATCCCATCGCCCCTCCCCAAGGCCTGCAAGACGTAATCTAAAGCTTGGGTTTTCTTTCTAGTTCTTTGTTTTTCTTGCTATTGTATTTTCATGAACCTCGGTTCCCGCATCCGTGGGTGCGCTGGCGCGCTCGTTGTGTCAGCCCTCGCCTTCCAGGCTCCAGCCGCTGGTCAGGCCAGGCAACCGGTGGATAAGGCTGTGGCCATCCCGACGCCCGCGGATGATACGCTCTGGTACGACATCCGCCAGGTGGATATTGAAGGCAAGGGCTGGCAGGACACGGAACACTTCTACGACCGTCTGCCCAGCCGCGCGAAAGGAGTGGTTCGCGAACCGGTGTGGAACATCGGACAGCGCTCAGCCGGCCTATGCGCGCGTTTCATGACCGACTCGGCGGCGATCAAGGTCCGGTGGAGTTTGCGAATGGAACGGCTGGGCTTGAACGATATGTCTGCTGGAGGCATGAGCGGGCTCGATCTTTACATCCGCAACGACGGCGGCGGTTGGGAATGGGTCGGACACGCCGCTCCTACTCAATTCGGGACCAACACGCGTGAGATTGTAGCCGGGCTGAATCCAGGCTGGCATGAATTCCTGCTCTATCTCCCTCTCTACAACGGCGTCGAGTCGGTGGAGATCGGAATCCCCGCTTCGATGTCCCTATCGAAAGCGGCGGAACGGCGTCAGAAGCCGATTGCGGTCTACGGCACGTCGATTACCGAGGGCGGAGACGCTTCGCGCCCGGGGATGGCGTACACGGCGATCCTGGGGCGGCGCCTGGATCGTCCGGTCATCAATCTGGGTTTCTCCGGCAATGGGCCGATGGAGATCGAAGTCGGGCGATTTCTCAAGGAACTGGATGTTGCCGTCTTCGTGCTTGACTGCCTGCCGAATATGGATGCCGCGCAAGTGAAGCAGCGGGCCGTCCCGTTCGTCAAACTGCTGCGCGAAGCCCAGCCGCAAACGCCGATCGTGCTGGTGGAAAACATCGTGTATCAGGGTAGCCGCTATGTGGCGGAACGCAGGGAGAGCGCCGCGTCGAAGAACGCGGCGCTCGAGGCAGCCTACCAAGAGTTGATCGCCAACGGAGTCCAGAAACTTTTCTACATCCCCGGCGCGAGCCTGCTCGGCGACGACGGCGAAGCGACGGTGGACGGCACTCATCCCACCGATCTCGGATTCTTCCGGATGGCCGACGCCATGGAACCGGTATGGAGGCAGGCTCTGGCAGCCGCAACGGGTGATAGCAGATGAATCGAAGAGGACTGTTGATTTCAATCGCTGCTGTGGCCGCGCTGGCAGCCGGCAACCTGGGGCCCGCAGCCCGCTTGGACCCCTGGACTGTCATTGGCCCCGGCGGCGGCGGAACGATGATCGATCCCACGATCAGTCCGCACGACCCAGGGATTGTGGTCGAGCATTGCGACATGACCGGCGCCTACATCACGCTCGACGGCGCCAAATCGTGGCGGATGTTCAATCTCCGCGGCGTGGTTCGGACGTTGGCGTTCGATCCCCGGAATCCGAAAGTGATCTACGCCGGTAACGAGGCGCTGTGGCGCAGCGAAGACACCGGGCGCAGCTGGAGCATGGTCTTTCCCGATCCCACGACCACGATCGAGCACCAGAACGGCGACCACGCGGACTTCGCGTTGACCACAGGGGACAAGAGCTATCCCGCCGGCCGCGCGATCTCGAACATTCTGGCCGGGCCGAACGATTCGCGGATTTGGGTCGCCTTTTCCGGAAGGAGAGCATCCGACGCTGCATTGCTCTACTCGTCGGTGGATCGCGGCCAGACGTGGTCGCGCGAGCGCGAGTTTCCGGGCGAACGCATCCTGACGTTGGCGGTGGCGCCTGATGACGGCGTAGCGGTGATCGGGAACCAACATGTCTATCGGTACGCAAGAAAGAGCTGGAGCACGGCCGGCACGATGCCATCTTCAATCCTGCGAGCCAGCGCCGGCGGGAGCTTCATATATGCCACGTCGCAGCAAGGCGAAATTCATGTTTCAGAAGATGGGGGCGCCAGTTGGCGCCTCTCGAATCGCCCGCCGTCGGGAGGGTTTGATGCGATTGCCACCTCCGCCGGGAACGGCCGCGTAGTCTATGCGGGGTTTCATGGTCTCAAGTTGGCCGAAGGTCCGGAAAACCTATTCAAGGGAATCAGCAAGACCATCGATGGCGGCCGCACTTGGATCATCGTCCACCGTGAATCGACTCAGCCTTCGAAGAATCTGACCCCTTCCTGGATCGAGGAGCGTTCGATGGAAGGTGGCGAGGATGTCTTCTTTGACAAACCCTGGAGCCTAGGTGTGGCGCCTACCGATCCGAATATTTGCTACGCGACCGATCTTTTCCGAACGTATCGGACGCTGGACGGCGGCAAGACGTGGGAAACCGTCAATTCCGTCCGAATGTCCGCGGATTCCTGGACGACGCGCGGGCTGGATGTGACCACGAACTACGGTCTGCACGTCGATCCGTTCGACTCCAAGCACTTGATCATCAGCTACACCGATATCGGCGCCTTCCAGACCCACGATGGCGGTCTCTCCTGGACTGGCGCCACCAAGGGCATCCCGCTCGATTGGCGGAATACGACGTACTGGGTGGTCTTCGATCCGAAAGTCAAGGACCGGCTGTGGGGAGCGTTCAGCGGAGTCCACGATCTGCCTCGTCCCAAGATGTGGCGCCACCGCGATCCTCTGACGTTCACCGGCGGTGTTGGAATGTCGACCGACGGCGGCAAGACCTGGCGGCCCGCGGGCACAGGCATGCCGCCGGCAGCTGTCACCCATGTGCTGCTCGATCCGTCCAGCCCTGTTGATTCGCGAACCTTGTATGCCACCGGCTACGGGCGCGGCGTCTACAAATCGGTGGACGGAGGCAAGAGTTGGGAATTGAAGAACACGGGAATTTCTGATGAGAAACCGTTCGCCTGGAGGCTGACCCGCGCGGGCGACGGGACGCTCTACCTGGTTGTCGCGCGCCGCAGCGACGGCGACTATGGCCAAGGCGGCGATGGCGCGTTGTACCGGTCCCGCGACGGCGCCGAGCACTGGGAGAAGATGGCGTTGCCCCGGGATGTCAACGGTCCGTCGGCGCTTACTATCGATCCGCGCGACAACCGCCGCATGTACCTCGCGGCCTGGGGCCAGGGCCGGCCCGACGTGGATATCGGCGGAGGAGTGTACCTGAGTATCGATGCGGGCGCCACCTGGAAGCCCCTGTTCCAGGAATCACAGCATGTGTACGATGTCACGGTCGACCCTCGGAATCCGCAGGTGCTCTACATTTGCGGCTTCGATGCGGGAGCCTGGCGTTCCGGGGATGCCGGCGTAACATGGAATCGCATTCGCGGCTACACCTTCAAATGGGGCCACCGGGTGGTGATCGACCCCGTCAATCCTCAAGTGATCTACATCACGACATACGGCGGGAGCGTCTGGCACGGCCCGGCACAGCCTGGCCCTGAAGTGCCGGAAGACATCCCAAACCCCGTTCCCGTTGCGGGACGTTCACGATGACAAGAATCACATTTCTCGCGCTTGCTCTTGCTTCGCTCCTGCCCGCCCAGGGTACCGAGGTCGTGCGGCCCAAGGAGATCGACGCGGTCCTTACGAATCCTGGCATCGGCTTTACGACTCTGAATCGCTTCAACGGCGATCCCCTCAATCCTGGTACGAAGTGGACCGAGGGGCATCCCATTGAAGCCTTCCCGTTTCGAGGCAAGCTCGAAGTCGCGGGACAGCCGATGACGACGGTCGCCTACTTCCGCGTGTACTGGAAATACGTGGAGCCGGAAATGGGCCAGTACAACTGGAAGATGCTGGACGATGCTCTCGGAACGGCCCACGAACGGGGCCAGTCGCTGATGTTGCGCATCGCGCCCTATGGACCCGACGCAAAGACCGAAGATGTTCCCGCCTGGTACCGCCAGATGGCCGGGGATGAGAACGGAAAGTCGTTCCCCGACAAATGGCGGACCGATCCGGAGGACCCCCGCTACATCAAGCATTGGACGAACATGGTTCGTGCGTTGGGCGCGCGTTACGACGGCCACCCCGACCTCGACACGGTGGACGTCTCGATCGTCGGATATTGGGGAGAAGGTGAGCACACCGATATGCTGAGCGAGGGGACCATGCGGGCGCTGGTCGCGAGCTACCTGCTGGCGTTCCCCAAGACTCCGCTGATGATGCAGCCCACCGATCGCCGGACCAATCTGTACGCTCTTTCCAAGCGCTCGACCGGCTGGCGCGCCGATTGTCTCGGCGATATGCGCTGTATCTCAGGAGGCCGCTGGTGCCACATGTTCGACGCTTATCCCGAGGACATCGTCAATTTCGGACTCACCGAAGCCTGGCGTGAAGGACCAGTGAGCCTGGAGGCGTGCGGGGTCATGCAGGATTGGAAGAATCGCGGGTGGGATGTGGACTACGTCATCGAGCAATCGCTGAAGTGGCACATTTCGACATTCAACAACAAGTCCTCGGCGGTTCCCGGCGAGTGGACGCCGCAGGTGAAACGCTGGCTGAATCGTATGGGGTATCGCTTCGTGCTCCGCAGGTTCGCCTATCCAGACACCGTGGCGGCAGGCGGCAAGCTGACGTTCGCCACCTGGTGGGAGAACAAAGGCGTCGCGCCGCCCTATCACAAATTCCCCCTCGCCTTGCGATTGCGGGGGGAACGGGGCAGCGAGGTGCTGGTCACAGAAGCGGACATACGGACCTGGCTGCCGGGAGACGTCGTATATGACGACGCTGTCTTCCTGCCGGCCGGCATGCCCGCCGGCAAGTATGAGATCCAGATCGGCATGTTAGATCCCCAGACTGCCAAGCCGAAAATCAAACTGGCCATCGAAGGCATCGACGCCGAAGGCTGGTACACGCTGGGCCCCGTCACCGTACAGGAGAAACCACATTGAGCAAGGGACTCGTCATTGCACTCGCCGGCATTGGCCTGCTGGCGCCGCAGTTCGCCTTCGGGCAAGACGGCGCATTCGCGGCCCCTCGCCGGAATGCCTGGAAGGTTCTGGGACCGGGCGGAGGCGGAGCTCAATTCAATCCGACGCTCAGCGCGGTCGACCCTAGTTTGGTTTTGGTAAATTGCGACATGACCGGGTCGTACATCAGCACCGACGGCGGCGGGTCGTGGCGGATGTTCAACCTGAGAGGTGTAGTGCGGTTCTTCGTGGCTGATCCGCTCGACAGCAAGATCCTGTACGCCGCTACCCAAGGGCTCTACCGCAGCAGCGACAAGGGGAACACCTGGGATCTCGTCTATCCGGCTCCGAGCGATGTCGCCTCGGTCGTGATATCCGGCGACCATGGCGATGAGCGGATTCAATCGCGCGCGGGGTCGCATGCGATAGTTGACGCGCTGGCGGTCGATCCGGCCGATTCCAAAGTTCTGTTCGCGGCCATTTCCAAAGAGAAGAAGGCCGGCTTGTATCGTTCTGCCGACTGGGGAAAGACGTGGCAAAGCTTGGCGGAGTTGCCTTCGCCGGGCGCAAGAATCTACGTCGATGCCGAATCGCCCAAAGGCCATCGGACCGTCTATGTTGCCGAGGCAGCCGCTGTGGGAGTTTTCGAGAACGGCGGATGGCGCAACCAGAAGGGCCCTGATGGCGTGAAGCGGTTCCTCGATATCTCGGGAGGATTTCCCGGTGGCGGAAAGAAGCCGGTGTTCTACGCAGTCTCCGGCATGAACTGGCGCGGCGGCGATACGGGCGTCACGGGCCTGTTTGTTTCCGTCGACGGCGGGGCAGCGTGGCAGACGATTCCAGTCGATTTTCTTTCAATTGCACCGAAAGGAACGGCGAAGCTGGAACTCCGCGCCGTGGGCACCAGCCTCGAACATCCCGAGACCGCGTACCTGTCGTTTCGCGATCGCACCAGTTCCTTGAAACCAGCTGACCGGAACATGGGTGTCGCTAAGACGGTGGATATGGGACAAAGCTGGCAAATGGTCTGGCGCGATACGGATACGGTCGCCGCGCCGAACGTAAAGGACGATTGGTTGACTCGACGGTACGGACCCGACTGGGGAGAGAATCCCTTCGCGCTCGGCGTCTCTCCGGTCGATCCCGACATCTGCTTCGGAACCGACTTTGGCCGGACGATGCGAACAAAAGACGGCGGCAAGACCTGGCAAGGCGTGTACAGCCACCAGTTGGAGGATGGATCGACCAGCACCACCGGTCTCGATGTCCTGACTACGTTCGGCATTTTCTTCGATCCGTTCGATGTGAGCCATTGGTTCGTGGGCTTCTCCGACATGGGCCTGTTCGAAAGCCGCGGAAGCGGACAATCGTGGAAAGAAGCCACCAGCCGGGGCATTCCCCGCGAGTGGGAAAACACCGGATACTGGGCCGTATTCGACCCCGAAGTCCAGGGACGCATCTGGGCGGCGATGAGCGGCACTCACGATCTTCCGCGGCCGAAGATGTGGAGAGGCTCGGAAGTGAAGAGTTTCCGCGGCGGCATCGTGCTCAGCGAAGACGGCGGGCGGACTTGGAAAGCAAGCGTCGAAGGTATGCCTCAAACGGCGCCGACGCACATCCTGCTTGATTCCAAGAGTCCGGCGGATGCGCGCACACTCTACGTCTGCGCTTTCGGGAAAGGCGTCTATAAGTCGACCGATGGCGGGCGGCACTGGACTTTGAAGAATACCGGCGTCGATGGATCTGAGCCTTTCGCGTGGCGAATGGTCCAGGATTCCCATGGCCAACTGTACCTGCTGGTCGCGCGGCGCGCCGGCGATGCGAGCATTGGGACTCCTCTCGACGGCGCTCTCTATCGTTCGCCGGATGGAGCTGAGCATTGGCAGCGGATCCCGTTGCCGGTGGGATCGAATGCGCCGAATGGCATGGCCATTGATCCGGAGGATCCGAACCGGCTTTACCTGGCCGCATGGGGACGTCCGGGCGGTGCGGGCGACACGGGAGGTGGCATTTTTGTTTCAACCGATGCCGGCAAGAGTTGGAAGAACGTGCTTGAAAAAGATCAGCATGTTTTTGACGTTACAGTCGATCCGCGGAAGCCGGGTTTGTTGTACGCGACGGGCTTCGAATCTTCAGTCTGGAAGTCCGTCAATCGGGGTGAAACGTGGAGTCGCGTCACCGGATACAACTTCAAGTGGGGCCAGCGAGTGTTCCCCGATCCCCAGAATCCCGGTATGATTTATGTCTGTACGTATGGCGGTTCCATCTGGCACGGTCCCGCGGACGGCGATACCGAACAGGCGGAGGACATTGCGACGCCGATCATGCGGCCTGAGCGGTAGCGAATCCGGAGAACCGGCATCGAAGCCACTTCCGGGCAGCGCGCAATTTTGGGTACGCGCGATTCCTCGGCGCCGCATTCGCCACACGTGCTGGTTCGAGCATTGTCTCCTGCTGTCCAATATCGCAGCCTCCGGATCACGGCGGCGAATCGCATCAACAATCGGGCGGTCCAGGCAGACATCCGGGAAGCGCAAACCATGACACTGGGCGATATCGGCAAGCTCTCTTCACACATTGACTCTTGAGATGGCGCGGCTATTTCCATAGACGGTAAGCTCCCGCGCCCGCGCCCACGATCCCCAGCGCGGCGAAGGACGGCCCGGGTTGCGTAATGAGGGCGTTCGCCATGAACCATATTGAAACCACGACGAGCAGGCCGAGCGTCCAAGGGTAACCCCACATCCGGTAGGGACGGTGTGCATTGGGCCGCTTGCGGCGCGTCTCGTAGGTGCCGGTCAGAATCAGCAGGGCTGTCTATTACCTGATACGTCCGGTCCGCATGCTTTGTGACAGATCGGCGAGGCCATGAAGGCTTAATTACCAGTAAATCACAGCCGTTGTTCTGCCCAACTGTGGTACTTTGGCTTCAACATGCGGAGCAAGACCATCGTCCTCTTCTCGGTTTTTGCCGCGGTCGCGCTGATCGCAACTGAGCCGGTGCTCTTTCCGCTACTCAAGAGCACCGTGTCTCTCGGCCGGCAGCCCGGCGGATTTTATCTGCTGCCCACCAATCAACTATTGCGTTCGTGGGGCGAGCAGACGTTGATCAAAGGCCGGCCCGTGGACGTCGCCATGGATTCGCGGAAACATCTGCTGGCTGTTCTCAACTGGCGCGGCGTGCTGGTGTTGGACGCGGCCTCCGGCGCCGAGGTCGGCGAAGTCCGGTCTCGCGCCACGTCGTACATAGGAATTGCATTCCGGCCGGCGACGGACCCAAAGCTGTGCGCGGGTCCCGCCGCCGGGACCCGCTGCCGAGAAGTTCACTTAGTTCCCCTCATAGAGCAACGTTGCAGTGTCGGTCGCGGACTTCCCCGTTGAGTCCGTCACCGTGAGTTGAAAAGTGTAGACCGCGTGCGTCTGGCTAAACTGCACCGACGGAGTCGCCGTGTTGCCCGCGTAAATCGCCGCCGACGGACTGCCTTTCGGAATAGACCACTCGTAGGTCAACGGTTTCCCGTCGCTGCTGGTGGACATCGACCCATCCAACCGAATCTCGCGCGCAATCACCGTGGCGTTCTTCGGACCCGCAATCGCCATGGTCTTCGCTGGCGCCACGCAGCGGTTGGCTGGCTCACCCGGGCCGCCCTCCACGCAGGGAATTGCGCTGAGGTACGTGTAAATTGCCAGCAGATCGTCATCGGTCATGTTTTGGAGCTCGGGCCACGGCATGATTTGAAGAAGGTCGCCGTCGAAGGGAGCCGGAATGCATTTCCCGTTTGGTGGACCCATGCAGGTCGGGTGGGCCTTATCCGCGTCCAGGCCTGTTCGCATGATCTGAACAAACTGGGCCAAGGTATTCCCTCCTTCAGGCAACCCCGTGCTGTCCGGCGTCAAGTTGCGCGAGACGATGTGCGGAAAGTTCCCGGTTGCGCTAGGAAAAGCCCCGAAGTCTCTTCCACCCGCAAGATATGTCGCCGGATTCACCACCGTCGGATGTTGGCTCATATACGGATTTCCACCCGTCGCGTATTCGGTCTGCGGCCCGGCACTATGACAACCATTGCAGTCGCCCACCGCATTCACCAGGTAGCTGCCGTATCCTACCAGGTTAGTGTCTTTACCCTGAGTGTTCAGCGGAACCGGTGCGATCGCAAGTCCCTTCTGAACCTTAGCCGGATCCAATGTCGTCGTCTGGGCTTCCCCGTTGGAAGCTTCAAATAGAAGGCCGCCCATTACCAGCAGGACCATTCCCGATCTTCTTGCAGTAAACATGTGTTTCTTTTTGCTCAGCATTTTTCTCCTCCGTGGTGGTGTTGATTCCTGCCACGCACCACGCACAAGGATACGCTGAAATGGACCTCACAAGCCATGGCGGGTGCCTGTAGAGAACTTAAGGTTCATGAAGCGCGATCGCTATGCAGTGGTTAGGGATAAGCGTATGCGGGTTATAATGGCCTTGCTTTGGCACCTGTTCCGGAGTCTGCGCCGTTGAGAATCGGTGAGTTCGAACTCGACGCGGCGCGTTACGTATTGACCCGCAATGGACGCGCCGTCAAGTTGGAACGGCTTCCCATGGAGCTCCTCATTCTTCTAGTGGAGCAGCGTGGGCGGATAGTCACGCGGGACGAAATCGTTGAGCGATTGTGGGGCAAAGATAAGTTTCTCGACGTCGAGAATAGCATCAACACCGCGATTCGCAAGTTGCGCACTGCGTTTCGGGACACGCCGGAGCGCTCCTCTTTCATCAAAACAATAACAGGGAAAGGCTATTTGTTCGTCGCACCGGTCGAGGTCCCTACCGGCCGCGTGGAGGAGGTGCGGACCAGCCGTCGGGTCATGCTCGCAGTCTTGCCGTTTGAGAATCTATCCGCCGATCCGGAACAGGAATACTTCGCTGACGGCCTCACCGAGGAAACCATATGCTACCTGGGACAGATGGACCCGGCGCAAATGGGCGTGATCGCGCGCACGTCCAGCATGGCTTACAAGCGAACCACTCGGAGCGTCGCCCAGATTGGATGCGAGCTCGGGGTCGACTTTGTCCTCGAGAGCAGCGTCCGGCGTCAAGGCGCCCATGTCCGCATCACCTCCCAATTGATTCGTGTAGACGATCAGACGCATCTTTGGGCCGAGCGCTACGACCGCGATGCCACCCACGTCATGGGCGTTCAGAATGAAATAGGGAAAGCGATAGCCGGCCAAGTGCAGGCCAAACTGGTTCCCGAGTCCAGGCACGCCCAGCGCGCCCAGACGCACGACGTGGACGCATACGACCTTTACCTGCGCGGCAGGTATTATTGGAACCAATTGAATCCCGCAGGCTTTTCGAGAGCGATCAGCTATTTCGAGAAGGCAGTTGCGCGAGACCCTGACTACGCCTTGGCTTATGCCGGGTTGGCCGACGCGTACGCGATACTTCCTATCAACTGTGAGGCTCTGGTGCCTGACATCTATCCCAGAGCGCTTCGGGCTGCGGTGAAGGCCGTCGAGCTGGACCCTTCTCTTGCCGAGGCACACACCGCGTCTGGTACGGTCAAAGTGTGGATGGAATGGGATTGGAAAGGGGCGGAAACCTCGCTGCAAAGAGCCATCGCCCTCAATCCAAGCTATGTTCACGCGCACCGGATGTGTGCGGTCGTGTTCAGCGCCACGGGACGGCACCGCGAGAGCGCGGCTGAAATGAAAAAGGCGCGCGAGTTAGATCCGCTTTCTCCCCTCATGCATGGCCTCTCCGGCATCCTGATGTACAACGCAAGAAATGATGCTGCTGCCATCGCGCACCTGAAGGACGCGCTGGCGATCACGCAGAACTTATGGGTACTTCACTTGTGGATTGCGAAATCGTATGAGCGCAAGGGCCGTATCGGCGAGGCGATGGAAGAATATCAGAAAGCGTTTGACCTCTCCGGCGTCAACACGGAACCGCTATCGCTCAAGGCTTACATTCAGGCCCAGGCAGGCAATCGGGCTGAAGCGCAGCAAGCTCTCCGGTTCTTGATCGAGTCATCAGCGCAGAGATACGTCCCTCCGTACAACATCGCGATGATATTCGCGGGACTGTGCGATGACGAAAACGCGCTCCGTTGGCTGGAAAAGGCCTACCAATCGAAGGACGCGCGCTTGATATGGGTGGCGATGGAATCGAAGTGGGATTCTCTACGCAAGTACACTCAATTTAAGGATCTACTGCACCGCCTCAGTCTGCCCCTTGAGATTGTGCCGTGGGAAGACAACTGAGAGATAGTCATAAGTGGATCAGCCCTCCTTCACGCCGTCGAAATACAACTGATCGCTCATAAGGGGCGGAGCGTTATGGTCTGGCCCACCTTATTACAAGTAAATTACAGCCGTTGTTCTGCCCGACTGTGGTACTTTGGCTTCAACATGCGGAGCAAGACCATCGCCCTCTTCTCGGTTTTCGCCGCGGCCGCGCTGATCGCAACTGAGCCGGTGCTATTTCCCCTACTCAAGAGCACAGTGTCACTCGGCAAGCAGCCCGGCGGATTTTATCTGCTGCCCACCAATCAACTGTTGCGCCCGTGGGGCGAGCAGACGTTGATCAAAGGCCGGCCCGTGGACGTCGCCATGGATTCGCGGAAACATCTGCTGGCTGTTCTCAACTGGCGCGGGGTGCTGCTGGTGGACGCGGCCTCCGGCGCCGAGGTCGGCGAAGTCCGGTCTCGCGCCACGTCGTACATCGGAATTGCATTTCGGCCTGGAGATCGCGAAGTGTGGGCCAGCGAAACCTCCGCAAACGGTCCGGACAATATACTGATCGTGAAACTTTCAGAAACCGGCGCTGTGGAAGACATTGAACGTATCAAGTTGGATGGCCATGCGGTGCCCTGCGGCATCGCGTTCTCCTCGGACGGGAACACGGCCTACGTCGCGCTCAGCCTGAAGGATTCCGTCGCCGTGATAGACGCCAAAGAAAAACAGGTGAAGCGCTTGATCCCGGTTGGCACTGCTCCGTTCGGCGTGGCTGCGGCGCGGCAATCGCGCCGGGTATTCGTCTCGAACCGGGGTGGACGGCATGCGGAGGCGCACGATTCGGTAGCGCCATCCAGCGGCCAAGCGATTGTCAGCGATCCCGCCACCGGATCTTCCGCAACGGGAACCGTAAGCGTGATCGATCTGGAGAGCGGCAAGCTATCGGACGTGGCCGTTGGTCTGGCGCCCTCAGTCATGGCGCTGAGCCCGGACGAATCGATACTCGCCGTCGCCAATGCTCATTCCGATTCGATTTCTCTTATCGACACCCGCACCCTCTCGCCAAAGGAACTGAAGATCCCAGCCTATCCGGCCACAACGGTCGGCAGTCTTCCGGATGCGGTGGTGTTCTCCTCCGACGGCCGCCGGATGTACGTTGCTTGCGGAGGCAACAATGCGATTGCCGTGGTGGAACGTCACGAAAGCGATTGGAAGTTGGAAGGCTCTGTTCCAGCGGGTTGGTTTCCATCGGCAATCGCGGTCGATCAAGATGGCGCGCTGCGCGTGGTGAACATCAAAGGAACTGGAAATACGGCGACCGGCGTCACCCCGGGCCATTTTCGATCCACGGCCTACGAAGGATCTCTGCTCAAGATTCCAGCGCCTCTTCCTTCTCAAATCGAATCCGGCACACGCGAGGTAGAGGCGGCAAATAGCCCGAAGTTTGAAAGCTCGGGAGGGATTGCGAATCTGGCGTCGCTCGGGATTGAGCACGTGTTTTTCATCGTGAAAGAGAATCGCACCTACGATCAGGTGCTCGGCGATCTGCCTCAAGCCAACGGTGATCCGAAGTTGGTGATGTATGGCCGCGACATTTCGCCCAACCATCACGCGCTGGCCGAAAAGTACGTGCTGCTGGACAACTTCTACACCGGCGGCGCTATCAGCTTCGATGGCCACCAGTGGCTGATGCAAGCCTTCGTGAGCGACTATGTGGAGCGCGCCTTCGCCGCCTCGCCTCGCGGCTATGCATGGAACATGGCCGACGCTCTCACTGTCTCGCCGCTCGGAATGTTCTGGCAATCGGCTACCAAGCCGCTCGACGTACGCATCTACGGCGAGTTCTGTCTTCCGGCGAAATGGGACGCGGCTCGCCAGAAAGCTGTGGACATTACCGAAAGCGAGGAATTGAGTTGGAGTTCGTATTGGAAACTATACAAAGAAGCCAAGTGGCAGAATGCGGTGGGCTCCATCAGCGGCGTACCGGCACTTCAGCCATACATGGACGCGCGGTATCCGGACGATTCGGTGAATATTCCCGATCAGATCCGCGCTGAGGAATTGCTGCGTGAACTCACTGAATTTGAGAAAGCGGGCAAGCTTCCCAATTTGCTGGTGATCACTCTGAACAACGATCACACCAACGGGACGAAACCCGGCTCGCCGACGCCGCGCGCCATGGTGGCCGATGATGATCTGGCGCTGGGCCGCATTGTAGAAGCGGTCTCAAAGAGCCGCTTCTGGGCCAAGAGCTTGATCCTGGCGGTTGAAGACGACGCGCAGGACGGCTTCGATCATGTGGATGGGCATCGCACAGTTGCGCTCGCCATCGGACCCATGATCCGCCGCGCCGTTGTAGATTCGAACCACTACAATCAAACCAGCCTGGTGCGCACCATCACGGAGATTTTCGGGATCCCGCAGCGCACGCAGTTTCTTGCAAATGCGCGCGCCATGCACAGTATTTTCACGAATGAACGTGATCTGAGTGCCTATCAAACACTCACGCCTAAAATTGTCTTGGACGAAATGAACCCGCCGTTAAAGGCGCTTAGCGGGCGTCCGCTCTGGGCCGCCCGGCAGTCGCTGGCGATGAACTGGGCGAAGCCGGACGACATCAATCAAGCGGTCTTGAATCGCATTCTGTGGTGGGACAGCAAGGGCTACGATAAACCATACCCGGGCTCTGGAAAACGATGATCCGTGCGTCACTTGTTTGCTTAGTGTTCACGAGCCTGATGCTCGCCCAGGAACCTGCAACCGTTCCTCTGTGGCCCAATGGCGCTCCGGGAGCGTTGGGTAACGACGACTCCGACAAGCCCACGCTGACCGTTTTTCTGCCGTGGGAAAAATCAGTTTCGCGGACGGCCGTTGTAGTGTGCCCTGGCGGCGGCTATGGGATGCTGGCGGACAATCACGAAGGCCGGCAAGTGGCAAACTGGCTCAACTCGCTCGGAATCGCCGCGTTCGTTTTGAAATATCGCTTGGGGCCCCGGTATCATCACCCCATCGAACTGGGCGACGCGCAACGAGCCATTCGCATGGTTCGCGCGCAGGCAGCGCAGTTCGGAGTTGCGCCAGATCGGATCGGCATCATGGGGTTTTCCGCCGGCGGCCACCTGGCGTCCACGGCCGGAACGCATTTTGATGCGGGAGACTCCGGAGCCGCAGATCCTATCGAACATGCCAGCAGCCGCCCGGATTTCCTGGTGCTGGGTTATCCGGTGATTTCGTTCACCACGCCATACACGCACCAAGGCTCACTCAAGAACTTGCTCGGTGAGCATCCCGACGCGAAGCTGGTGGAGAATCTTTCGAACGAACTGCAAGTGACATCGCGAACGCCGCCGACGTTCTTGTTCCACACTAACGAGGACAAAGGCGTGCCGGCGGAGAACAGCACCCTGTTTTATCTGGCCTTACGAAAGGCGGGCGTGCCCGCTGAGATGCACATCTTCGAGCGAGGACCGCACGGCGTAGGTCTGGCCCTCGCCGATCCCGCGCTTTCGATGTGGCCGACGTTACTGGCGAACTGGTTCCGCGAGCGGGGATTGTTAGTGGAGAAGTAGGGACGCAGCAGCCGCGACCGGAAGGGAGTGAGCATGGGCCCGAGGCCCACCAAAACTGATGAAGCCGCGCGTCAGTGTCGGCGCCAGAACCCGTGAAAAATCGGCCCAGGCACCGACTCCCTCACGGTCGCGGTTCAGTAATGTTTCCGAACCGCGAGCGTAAGCGACCGGTCGTTACTATTTATTCACGGGAATCAATGATTCGGCCCGCGACTCTTCCACATCCGCCACCAGCTGGTGTTGCCCAGGTCGAGCGTGTTCCAGAGAGAATCGATCATTTGAGGATTGGCGGCCAGCACACCTTCCCGCGTTACATCGCCCGGCAGGGTGACGAATTGCGCCAGGCGGTCGTAGACGAGCCCGCGATCGGCCGGCTGGACGCGGCGCAACAGATGCCACAAGCTGATTGCATCTCGCGGGCGCGCTTTCACGAGGATCACGGCGACGGCCGACTGATCCGCATTCGCGTCGAAGCGATGCAACGCGTCGATCAATTCACTAGAGGCGTCCTGATAATAAGGTATGCCGGGGCCTTTGCCGGGACGCGTGACACAGGCCGCGCCAGCAGGAATAAACGACTCGCGGCCTTCATTTTCAAACGCCACCCATCCCACGCTTACTTCCACCAGCCCAACCCCGCTGGCATCCACCTTAAGCGTGTACTGGCAGCCGAGGTCCACCGTTTGCGCCGAGGGCGTATTCACGATAAATCGCCCGGGCGGCGCCCAGATCAACGCGTGAATGGTGCCATGGTCGAGCTCCAGCCTCTGCTCATCGGGTCGGATGGCGAGCACGGACAGCCTGGTATTTGGCTCTACCTCCACTTCGCCAACATCATTCAGATTCAAGAGCGCCTGTGACTCGGAATCGGTACTGATCGATTCACCCTTGGCTAGCCGCTTCAGCGATGGCGTTCCGCTCACGGTGGCTACTTGCCAGGCCGGCCGCGTCCTCTGCCACGCTACCCAAACCGCTCCGCCCAACACCAACAACGAAGCTGCAATGGCGAGCAGATAGGGCACGCGGATTGGTTTGGGGAGGGACAAGACGGGAGTCTTGTCCAACTTGTGCCCGAGTGGGGCGAGCAAATTCTCCAGCCGCTGAACTTCAGGATCAGGCTCGCCTGATTTGTCCCATAAGTAGTCTTCGTTCATGTGGCGGCCCTCCCTTCCATTTTTTCGCGCAACATTTTCATGCCGCGATGTAGATTCACTCGCACCGAATCCGGCGAAAGGCCCGTCTGCACCGCGATCTCGGGTCCGCTCAGCCCTTCCACCAGCCGCAGGATTAGCGTTTCGCGATAAGCATCGGGCAGGCTGCGGATGGTATCGAGCACTTCCAGAGCTTCGGGCTCCGGTGGCTTCTCCTGGAGCATGTTCTCTTTGAGCTCGGTGATTTTTGGCGCCCGCCGGTGGTAATCGATGGCCTGATTGCGCGCGATCATGGCCAGCCAGCCGCCGAATGCTTTCTCATCCCGCAGGCTTTGCAATCGCCGCAGCGCCAGCAGGAAGACATCCTGCACCATATCCTCCACTTCCGAATGCGGCACGCGCGCGAGCAGCAGGCCATGCACCATGCGAGAATACTGCTGATATAGTTGCCCGAACGCGGCGCGGCTTCCTTGGCGGGCCTGCTCGACTAGCGAACGCCCCGGCTGTTCCGTCCGCTCTACTGGCGCAAAGAGTGCGATAACGATCTCCACATGATACCTGCTATGTGGAAGGACGAAGCAGCGCGGATTCTGTTAACCGCCTGCGCCGTAAACCGACTGCATGCGCGTGTAAAACAGCCGGTCCGCCTCTCCATGCTCGGGTGGCCCGAGCCCTGAGGCTTTCCAGCCGCCGAACGGTAGGGAGACATCCGCGCCCGCCGTGGACGTATTGATCTTGAGGATGCCGGCGTGGGCTTCTCGAAGGAATCTCTCCTGTATTTCGCGTGCGTTGCTGAAAAGCGCGGCGGCTAAACCGTACCGCGTCCCATTGCACAGGGCCATCGCATGCTCGAAGCTCTCGGCTCGCTGGACCACCAGGAGCGGGCTCATGGTCTCCTCTTGAACTAGCGGATGATCTGCCCGATCACAGCAGATGATGGCGGGCTGCGCATAAGCACCGGCGTTCACCCACGGCTCTTGAGCACGGCTTGCATGCAGGGCTTCCACGGCATGGACGCCCTTGTCTGAACGCGCCCGCTTCAATAACGCGATTGTCTCGTCACGCTTGGACACGGTGATGACAGGGCCGATGTCGGTGGCTTGATCTAGCGGGTCGCCCCACACCAGCCGTTCGGCCGCTACTTTCAGTTCTTTCAAAAGGGCAGGCAACTGCGCTCGGGATATGATGACCCGGCGATTGGCAGTGCAGCGCTGTCCTGCGAATCCAAAAGCGCCCCAGGCAATCTGCTTTGCGGCCTGCGCCAGATCGGCGTCGTCCCACACAATGGCGGCGTTGTTGCCGTTCAATTCGGCTTGCAGCGGGACCATGCGGCGCGCGCAAATTTCCTGCATCGCATAGCCCGCGGCGAGTGATCCGGTGATCGTAACGGCAGCGATATCGTGCTGTGACGCGAGTGCGTTGGCTGTGTTGTGGTCGCCCGAAACCAGGCGAACTGCATCGGCCGGGACGCCGGCTTGGTGCAGCAATTTTAGGACATTTTCCGAAATGTGAGTGGTCGCCGGCGCGGGCTTCCAAACTACGGTGTTTCCATAAGCCAGAGCCGGCGCGATTTTCCCCACCGGAATCGCTACTGGATTGTTCCAAGGAGAAATGAGAGCCACGACACCCAAGGGTTGATAGCGAACCATGGTGTCTCCCGCGCGTGTCGAAAGTGCAAATTCGCGGGCGCGATGGATCACGTCACGGACATTCGCGGCGCCCCGGCGAACTTCTTCCAGGCCGTGCGTGATCGGTTTCCCGATCTCAATCGCCATTTGGTGCGCGAGTTCCGGCGCTGCCGCATCCAGCGCATTTGCGACTCGGTCCAGAATTTCCCATCGCGAATCCGGCGAGGTCAGTCGCCATTGCTGCCAACCTTCCTGAGCCGCGGCAGCCTCCGATGCTGTTTCTTGTGCGCTTGCGAGCGGGACCTCGAATAGTATCTGTTCGGTGCAGCGCGGCGATCGGTGTGAAAGAGTCGGTTGGCAGTCGAAAGCGCCTGCCCCACGTGCTTCGAGCCATCGGCGGGTGGAAGCAGCATGAATCGGATCGTTGCTCGCGACGGCGTTTTCGGCAATGAATACCCGATAGCCTCGCTCCAGGCATTCCATCGCGGCCACGCGAACGCAGGTGTGCAAGTGCATCCCAGCCAGGATTACCGTATCGCATCCCAAGCGTTTCAGAGCGGCATCCAGTTGGCCATCGGCGAATGCGTTGAATCCAGATTTGTGGACCACTGTCTCGCCGCTCCGTGGTTCGAGAGACGCGGGCGTAGCATGTCCACTTGTTCCGGACACGCATTGCCAACGATTTTCCTTGCGCCAGTGCGGCAGACGCCGATCATCCTCGCGATGCACGGTGGTCCAAATGTGTATCACTGGAATCTCCGACCGGCGGCATTCAGCCAGAAGCGAGGCAGCGTGCGCGGTCAGGGCGTCCGCGGTCGGCTGAAGATCGGGCGTGGCCAGGTAGTCGTTCTGAAGATCAACCAGTAGCAGCGCAGGTTTCATGAGAAGACTTGACTTCCGGCGCTCGGAGAATCTGTTGCACAAATCGCTCGGTTATGCCGTTAGTGCCCAGGATTTCGCAGCCCGGCTCAGCCAAATCGGCGGTCCGGAATCCCTGGCGCCAGACTTCGGCAAGCGATGCCTCTATGATCTCCGCTGCCTGATGCAACCCGAGACTTTCGCGCAGCAGCATGGCCAGCGACAGAATCTGGCCAGCCGGATTGGCGGTATCGGTGCCGGCTAGATCGTGGGCGCTGCCATGATTCGTTTGGAAAACACCGTGACCTTCGGAGTTGAAGTTGCCGGAGAAAGTGACTCCGCGGGAGGAAACCAATACTCCTGCGATGTCGGCAAGAATGTCACCAAAGAGATTGGGTGCGACGATCACGTCGAATCGCGCCGCGTTCTGAATTAACTCATAAGCCGCCAGATCAACGTTTATGAATGACGTTTCGACGCCGTGTTTTCGAGTCGCCGCCGTTCCTACATCGCGCCAGAGCGCGCTCATGCCGGGGATGCCACCGTCCTTGATGACGACGTGTAAACTGCCACGCCTGTCAGCAGCGGCGCGCGCGGCCACTTCCACTATGCGTTGGACCTCCCACTCGCTGTAGCTGAAAGAGTGCTCGGCGACTTTACCCCGGTCCGTGATTCGCTGGCTGCCTTCGCCCTGGTAGACTCCGCCAATGTTATCCCGGATCAGCAGAATGTCGACTCCCTGCAAATAGTGCGGAACCATTCTCCCGGCGCCCGCCAGCTCCGGCCACGGCTTGATGGGAACGAACTTCGAAAACAAATCGAATCGCCGGCGCAGATCATAGACGTACCGCCCGCCGCCCGGTCCGCTGAGGATTGCTCCCCCCAGGCGAAAAACTTCAGAGCAGAACTCCACTACTTCTTCGGGAAGCCATTGGCCAAAGTGCGTTAGAGCATCTTCGCCGATCAGCGCGCCGCGCCGTACTTCGAAGTTGATACCGGTGACTTGTCCGATCGCAGCCAGCACCTGCAATGCGGAGCCGATGACCTCGTGTCCGATGCCGGTCCCTTCCAGAACGCCGATCAAAGGCCGTACGCTCGCGGCGGGGGTGTGGTCGATGCCGCCCAAATAGGAGACGAGTCTGGCGCGATTGCGCTCGGGGCCATTGTTCATGATGAAAAGGTCACTGGTATGTATTTGTCAAAGTACCACGGAAAAACCGTGCCACGACCGGGAGGGAGTGCTACCAGTACTTCCACTGCCTTGTTCTGTCGCGACGCTTCCTTCCGGTCGCGGCTCTGTAATTTGCTGTAAATAACGCACGACACCATTAAAGGCCGGATCCGGCAGCCATCCGCGCCAATGCCCGCCGGGGAAGCAACCCATCGAGCTCGTCGGCAAGTTTGGCTACATTGTCCACCGCCAGAATCGAGTTGTGATCTCCTCTCACGTGACAGACAGACAGGCCTGCTCGCGCAAAATCACTCCAGCCCAGGCGCGGATCGCTCAGAATTTCGGTGCTCACCGGCTGATCGGCTGCAATGAAATGAATGATGGGCGCGGGAAATTCCCGAGGCGTGTATTCCCACATCGCCATTCCATTTAATGTTTTCTCTTCCCGCCCCGTTACCAAAACATCCGACCCGATCGCAGTCAAGACGCGGCTCGCGCTACCCTTGCGGCGGCGCGCAAATATGCGCCCT
>CZKS01000075.1_pt1 | contig 32926 bp, 34 predicted proteins | sample 1122221 | NCBI WGS metagenome assembly CZKS01 (sample SAMEA3539301, study PRJEB10725) | soil metagenome | biome: tundra; feature: field; material: soil | place: USA | collected 2010-05 | depth 0.15 m
GAAGACTGTCTGGATCGAGCCGTTCCACATAGGTCGACCACCCCCTTCCGGAAAGCAACCCCGCCTGGTATGTGATGAATGGCCGGCCGAGGCCATCCACTGTTACGGTGAACACCGGGAACGGCAAACTGGCGCTCTGATCGATGGTTCCGGCCGCACTTAGTCGTTCGATGAACCCTCCTTGAGTCGTTGCGCCCACGAGATACAGGTTACCCGCGGAGTCGATAGCGGCGTCTGCTGGGAAGAGGCCGGGGCCAACCGGCGTCCTCCATAGTACGCTTTGGCCGTCTCCGCTCAATCTTTCTACGAAATCGGTCCCGGATGCATCTGACACCGCCGCATATACGTTGCCGGCCACATCCACCGCTAGGAAAAATGGCTCAAAACCGGGCGTTTCTTGTTGCCACACAAGTTGGCCGCCGGGCGACAGTTTTACCACGCAAAAAATTGAGGCTTCGGCGTTCGAGCAGGGCGATATGGCGTAAACCGCGCCTGATCCGTCCGTCTTGAGACGGAGCGAATTTACGTTCAGCCCGAGCGATGTGCTGTAATCCACTCCCAGGAGGAAGTCGGGCGTCGCGGCCGTTGCAAAAGTCACGCTCAACAACGCCAGACAAAACGACATTTTCCCTGGCAGCATCGCACTAGCCCCTGCACGTCGATTGCCGCGAAGTGGCTTTATGAATGGCCGTTGTGCAAGCGAGACCCGTGTCCTTTTGCCACAGAAGCGCGTCCAAACTATGCCGAAGGACGATCCTTCTGCTGCGATTACCGAATCCATCACTATGTTCAGTTGGCTCGTTCGTCGGCGACTCGTGGAAGCGGCTGACATCCGATTAGGAACGATGAGTCGGCTCCAGTCGTGTGACGCCCCAAGGCGACCCAAGATCCGCCCTTCGGCGACGGCCACCGTCAGAACCCTCTGGGTCGGCCACGGCAGCGCTCACATACCAGCCTCCAGTGAAGCCAGCGCATCCACGCCCCATCCGTTTCAACTCCGCCACAACCTTCGGCGCAACGTTTTCGTTGGAATACAAGCGGGCCACAAGTTGGAAGGGCCAACTGGATCGGTCCATTTCACCATTAGCCCACTCCTAAAATCGCTCCTTGGCACGGGTGCCCGGATCTGATATCGTTTCTTGACAGACTCTCTTCGGGGAAGAGTCTCAACTTTCTACGATCTTCCGGACATTCTCCTCCGTTCGCTCCCAACCAAACATTATTTCTCCCTTCCCCACAATCCCTTACCCGCTCCGCCCATTCGCTCCCTCCATCCCCGCTGTACTCTGGCCTTGGAAGCGCATGCCACTCGGCCAACAACACGTCACCACCGCGGCAAGCTACGCAAAATTCGCGCTTCTTCCTGACGCATCGCGACATTTCGTGCGTCAAAACACACCAGTCGCGCTTCTAACAAGTAAACAAATCAACCGGCTACAAAGAAGCGTCTCCCAAACACAAGAAACGCCCGATGCGTCAAGAGCACCCCGCACCAGAAACCAGCAACCAGAAACCAGCAACCAGCAACCGCCATGGACAACCCCCACGCTCGTCCCGCAAAATAGAAGTAGTGCTCGTCTCCATCAACCCACAGCCCCCCCGCCCCGCGTGGCTGCGCGCGCCCGCGCCAACCGGCGAGAATTATCGCGAGCTGAAACGTCTGATCGACGATCTGAAATTGCACACGGTCTGCGAAAGTGCCGCCTGCCCCAATACCGGAGAATGCTGGAACCGGCGCACCGCCACCTTCATGATCCTCGGCAACGTCTGCACGCGTCGCTGCGGATTTTGCGCGGTGCAAAAAGGTCCGCCCCTCGCGGTGGATTACGATGAGCCGCGCCGCGTCGCCGAAGCTTGCGCAATCCTCGGACTCAAGTACGCCGTGGTCACCAGCGTCAATCGCGACGATCGCAAGGATGGCGGCGCCGAGCTGTTCGCGCTCACCATCCAAGCCATTCGCGAGCGCATTCCCGGCTGCAAGGTGGAAGTGCTGGTGCCGGATTTTCAAGGCTCGCATCCGGCCATGGAAATCGTGATGAACGCGCAGCCCGATGTTCTGAATCACAACATCGAAACCGTTCCCCGGCTCTACCGGCAGGTGCGCCTCGGTGCGCGCTACGAACGGTCGCTCGACATGCTGGCCCACGCCAAGAAATTGTGCCCGTCCGTGCCAACCAAATCCGGCCTAATGTTGGGACTCGGCGAAAATCCTGAAGAAGCTGAGCAGGTCATGCGCGATCTGCGCGCGCACCAGGTGGACATTCTCACCCTCGGCCAATACCTGCGCCCATCCTCCAAGCATTTGCCGATCATCCGCTACGTTCCACAAATCGAGTTCGACGAATTCAAGCTTCTTGGTCATCAAATGGGCTTTTCGCACGTCGAATCCGGCCCGCTGGTGCGCAGTTCCTATCACGCGAGCGACGCGGTGTAAATTGGCTTCGTTTCGCGAAATTTATCCACGCGTTCTTTCGCTCGCCCTTCCACTTCCCTTCGAGCTCGAATCCGTGAACGTGTTCCTGGTCGCGCTCCCGTCTGGCTTCGTTTTGATAGATTGCGGAATGGAGACCGCGCCTGCCTTTGAAGCCCTGCGCGCCGCAATGGCAGAGCGCCAGATCGAGTGGCGCGACATCCGGCAGATTGTTCTCACCCACATGCATCCCGATCACATGGGGATGGCCGCGCACCTGCTGGAACTAACCGGTGCCGAACTCGCCATGCACCAGGCCGAAGCCGAACATCTGCGCTTGGTCACCGGCGGCAATCGCCGCATCCCCTGGCTTCAGGAAGCTTACACCCAATCCGGCGTTCCGCTGTCGCTCGAAACCAAAATGGAGGAGCATTTCTCGACCATCCGCGAAAGCTTTCACCCCCTCGACCCCGGCCGATTGTTCACTGGAGGAGAGAAGCTGGAAACGGCGTTGGGCCCGCTCGAAATCGTCTGGACGTCCGGGCATTCGCCGGGACATATCTGCCTCTATTCACGCGAGCGAAAACTGCTGTTCTCTGGCGACCAGATTTTAGAGAACATCACTCCCAACATCGCCTGGCATCCCGGCCGCGACATGCTGGCGGAGTTTCTGGATTCGCTCGCGGCGCTGGCCTTGCTCGACATCGATCTCATTCTGCCCTCCCACGGCGAGCCTTTTTCCGGACATCGCGCCTGGATCGCGGAGACCGTCGGCCATCATCAGGAACGCTGCGACGAGATTCTCAATTTGCTGGTCGAATCACCCCGAACCGCGCACCAGATGGTGAGCCAGATGTGGCGCCGCCAGCTTTCGCCGATCAATCACCATTTCGCGATCTTCGAAGTGCTGGCCCATCTCGAACACCTCAAGCGCCAAGGCAAAGTGCACCACCGCAGCGAGAACGGAGCGCTGGAGTGGCACGTCTAGTCCTGACGTTGTACGCGGCTGCCCTGATCGCAACCGGCCAGGTTCCGAAAGCCGAAATCGAACGTCGCCTACGCGCCTTTGAGGACACCAATTTCAAGCGCGAACTTCGGCTGCAATCCTTGTTCGAGGAAGCGGGCTGTACGGGCGATAATCTTACCGAACAGCGCGTCAAACATGCCCAGGCGCCCAACGTGATCTGTACTTTGCCGGGCAGCACGGCTTCCCAAATCATCGTAGGCGCGCATTTCGATTTCGTCGATCGCGGAAAAGGCGTAGTCGACAATTGGAGCGGATGTTCCCTGCTGCCCAGCTTGTTCCAAAGCGTGAAAGAGACCGCTCGCCACCACACGTTCGTATTCATCGGCTTCACGAACGAGGAGGAAGGCTTGGTCGGATCGCATTTCTATGTACACCAGCTCAGCAAAGAAGCCCGGCACAACATCACAGCCATGGTGAATCTCGATTCGCTCGGTTTATCACCAGCTAAAATGGATCTCGCCGACAAGAAGCTCGCCCAAGCCCTCGCGACGGTAGCGGGCAGCTTCAAACTTCCGTTGAGCGTGATGAACGTCCGCAGCTTGGGCCGTTCCGACTCCGATTCGTTTCAGGACAACAAAATCCCGTCCATCACCATCCACTCGGTAACCGCCGCCACTTTCCCGATCCTCCACAGTCCACGCGATCAGTTCAGTGCAATTCGATTAGACGACTACTACGGCACGTACCTGCTGGTGCGCGCGTACCTGGCCTACTTGGATGAACTCGTTACCGAACCGCGACCGTAAGGGAGTCGGTGCCTTGAAGCAAGCGCTACTTCCGCTTCAACCATCCCCCAGGATTGAACGTCATAATAAACGCCTCGCGCGAGAAATCCTGCACAAAATCTTTACTGCCGCCTTCTTTCATAAATTGCAAAACAGCCGAAAGCGGCCCCGGGCCGAAGTTTGGATCGGTGGGCACTCCATCCATGTGCGTGTCCTCAACCACCAGATAGCTTCCCGAATTCACCATCGGAGCGTACGCCCGCATCTCGGCCAGAACATGCTCGGCGGTGTGGAGCGAATCGAGCGTCACCAACACCGTGTGGCCTTTGACGCGCCGCGCGATGTCATTAACAACTTCGGGCGATGTCGAACTCGCCTTATAGAATGTTACGTATTTCTTCCACAACGGATTGGTGGCGGCGGTGCCTGTAAGATCCTGGATATCGGACGTGAAAACACGGGAATTTTCCAGGCCCATCCCGTTCAGCGTGTAGGCCCAATACAGCGCCGATCCGCCCTTGAAAGTGCCGGTCTCAATCACAAAGTCAGGCCGAGTTTCGTAGATGATTTGCTGCATCATCCAGAGGTCCAGCGGATTCTTTTCAATCGGCACGTTCTCGAACCACATGTGGCTCCAGACGGGCACTTCATGGAACAGCTTCATCAAGTCGTTCTGTTTCTCGATCGGCAATTTAGATTGCCGCTGGCCGAGCAGTTGCAAATAGCCCTGCCTCGCCAATTGAGTTGCCGAGTCGCGGTTCAAAACAGTTTCGTCCGGATGGTTCAGTTGCACGTTCACCACGATGAGTCCGATTTCTCGCCCATTGGCCGGGTCTTTGGCCGCATGATCCAGTTCGAATTCCACTTCCGCGGGCGATTTCTTCAGCAGCGCTGGTGGCACGCTGAATTGCAGGAAATAGCGGCCGCTCGCGGTGTATTTCTTGCTTCCTACAACTTGGCCGTTCACTCGCGCGGTCACCGTCACATCTTTCACTACGTTCATCAATTCATCCGGCGCATTGAAATCGAGAACCAGATAGGTGGGCGCGTCGAGCGGTGGAGGCGCATCCAGAGAAACAGCGAACTGGCGGCCGGTCCACTTCCAGGCGTTCGTGCCGTCGTAGAATCCGCGCAGCAGCCGATCCTTGAGAGCAGGGTCCGCCACGGTGAGTTCGAACACCATCGCCGGAGGAATTCCCGAGGGTGCAGGCGTGGCCGTTTCGTGCTGCGGCTCGGGAGCCGAAGCTGATGGCGCGGCATCTTTTCGCCGGCATCCCGCCAACAAGAGTAACGCCAAGCAAAAGTAACCGAGCCGCGACCGGGAGGGAGCGTAAGTCATCACGGTATTTGCAATTCCGCAAGCGTCGTCAAATGCCCACCGGCCGCTTGAAATTCGGAGAACATTTTCCGGGCCGCGCCTTCTTCCAGCGCTTCCACAGCATCCGTCACCACTTCCACGCGGAGTCCACGCTTGAGCAAGCCAAACGCGGCCAGGCGCACGCAGATTTCAGTGACGACGCCGTAAACTACTGCGCGTTCGGCGCCCAATTCCCCAAGCAAGGGCGCCAAACGCGGATTGCTGAAACAATCCAGTTCCTGCTTTTCGAGAATCACCTGCCGCGCTGCATCACTTTTGTCGAGCAGCGTCGCCGCCGGCTTCGATTGACCGGTGGTCGAAACCACGCAGTGGTGCGGATAGAGCTTGAATTCGGGATCGTCCTCAGAATGCGCGCACATGGTGGAAATAACCAGCGGTGCACGGCGGTTCAGCTCGGCTACAGCCGGAATTATCCGCTCGGCGCCGGGCACGTACAACGCGCCGGCGGGATACAGGAAGTCAATCTGCGTGTCGATGTCGAAGAAGACCGTTTTCACTTTGCACCTTCTCGTAAAGCGCCACCAGTTCCGCGCTGTGCTCGACGCGATATTTTTGATCGGTGTCGAACAGGCTGCGAATCGCGGTGGGCAACCGCTGGATGGATTCGGCGGCGTATTGCCGGGCCGCGGTTACCGCGGGCAGAGGTTCCACCAGCTTGCCGCCCAGCAGCACCGGACGCAGCAGCGCAAGCGCTTCGCCTTCACCCGGCTCACAACCCATGCACTCCCAGGAACAGGCCACGCAATCGTAGCTGGCGAAACGAAACACCTGTTTGGCGCCGGGGAGCGTGTGTTTGTCCTCGCTGAATTTCGCTGTGGAACGGCCGTTGAGTTCCACAAGTTTATAGACTACGCCCAGGTTGGGCGAATCGGTGGAGGTGGCCAGGTCGGTCCCCACGCCAAAAGCGTCGATAGGAGCGTGGGCAGCCGCAAATTCCAGAATCTTGTATTCATTCAGATCGCTGGTAGCCATGATTTTCACGTCCTGCATGCCCGCGTCATCCAGGATCTTGCGAACTGCGCGAGAAAGTTCGACGAGGTTTCCGCTATCCAGGCGAACGCCCCACAGCGGCCGTCCGAGCGAAGCAGCCAGCTTGGCGCCGGCAATTGTATCGTACGTATCGATCAGGTACACGGTGGCTTCGCCCAACAATTTTTGCAAGCGCTCATAGGCTTCGCGCTCGGTGGCGAAGGCCTGAATCCAGGAGTGTGCGGCTGTTCCAAAAACAGGGATGCCGTAGCGGAAACCGGTTTCGGTGTTGCTGGTGCCCACGCAGCCTCCGATGTAGGCGGCCCGGCCGGCCAGCACGCCGGCTTCGGGTGAATGGGCGCGGCGAGTACCGAAATCCACCACGGCGCGGCCGCCCGCGACTTCTACCATCCGCGCCGCCTTGGTGGCGATCAGCGATTGAAAGCCGATGCTGGCGAGTAGATAGGTCTCGACGATTTGCGCTTCGAGCAGCGGCGCACGAACAGTAAGGAATGGCTCGCCCGCGAAAACCGGCGTGCCTTCGCGCATCGCGAAAAGATCGCCCGTGAAGCGAAGCTTGCGGAGGGCGTCGAAGAATTCCTCAGGGACGACCTTGAACTGCGGCAGCGATTTCAAATACCGGATTTCTTCTTCAGTGAAATTGAGTTTGGCCAGATACTCGACTACCTGCTCGAGACCGGCGGCCAAAACGAAGTTGCGGTAGCGAGGCAGGTGGCGAAAAAATAATTCGAAGGTGGCGATTTCGTCGGCTTTGCCGGCCTCAAAGTAGCCGGCCGACATGGTGAGCTGATAGAGGTCGGTGAGGAGGCCGGTCATTTACCCATCGCGATTGGATTACTTTTTCTTCGGCGGTTGGGCTTCCTTGACATCGCCGGCGGCTTTGGAGAGATCGTCAACGGTTTTGGCATCCATTCCATAGAGGGCAGGTTCATTGTCCCGCTTCGCAATATAATCATTACCCTGCTTAGAGATTAATACTTTCTCCACTCGCTTGCCGTCGTTGGAAGTAACGCTGATGTCCATCGTCTGGGCGCCAAAGGTGCCCGAATCGATAAATTTGGTGGACGCTAAGTCCCGCAGCTTGTCGACAAAAGACTGGACGCTGGTGCTGTCCATCTTCTTGCCGCTTGAGAGCCAATCTTCGCCCTTTTTCTCAAAGGCGTATGTTTTGCCGTTGTCGTGCATTTCAATCTTGTTTGGATCGCTGAAGCCGAAGTCGAAGAGTTTCTTGTTCCGGAAGTCGTCCACGCTTTTGTCGAGACTGGTGGCGAGATCGTTCGCCACCTTGTGAACGCCATCAACGGCGCTCGACTTCGCGTAGTAAACGTCTTTCACTTTGCGAACCTCGAGTTGCTGGGTTCCCGATGGATCAGTCATCTTTACGGTGGCGACGGGCGTTCCGGAGTTGAATGTTGACGCGGCTTTTTTCGCGTCGTCTTCAGAAACGGTCAGGTCCATCTTGGCATCCTTGACCTTGCGGATCAGCTCTTCTACCTGAAAACCGTCGGCTCGAAGGGGTTTGGGCTTCACAATCTGCCATTGATCCTTGTCGCGCCCGAACTCGATGTCCTGTTTCTTTGCGATCAGTTCCACGCGGCTGAGTTTGTCCTGCTCGAAAGTGAGAAGACGCTTGTCGCGAAGATCGTTGAGCGATTTGTCGAGGCTGGTCTTGTTGTAACTGGAGACAGTGAAGACGCGCGGGTCACCGTCGAGCGAGACGTAGGTGCCGCCATTGGCCGGCGCATCGTCGCCGATGCGTAGCCTTTTGGTGGCGCCCTTTGTGGTGGTGACGTCGATTTCAATGTTGGGCGCTTTCAGGCCGTAGCCCGAAAGGTCGGCAGCTTTGTCTTCGATCAGCTTGTCGGAAGTAAGGGTGCCAACGGAGCTGGAAAGTTGGTTGGCAGCCTCCTGATCGGCACCATATGGTTTTGGAAAGGTGATCTGCCATTTTCCAGCCGCGTTCTTTTCGAGAATGATCTCGTCGGCGTCATGCTTCTTGAGCGCGATCTTGGCGATATCGCGCTCCGTAAGAGTCAGGATCTTGGGTGGGGCGTCGGTGGGCGGCTTGGCTGCCTCCGCGGATTTCTGCTTGTTCGAAAAATAAACGCCCACCGCCAAAGCCAACAGGACCAACGTGCCCAGCATCAAACCACGCAACCGCATACTATCTTCTCTTCCACCAAACCATGATCCCGCCGACGATAACGATCAACGGGAGAATTGCCTGGCTCACCCAGACGAGGCTGGAGAATTGCGCGCGCGTCAAATTGATGCGACGATCCTCCGGCTCCTTGGGCCGGATTGAAATAAGATCTTCGTCGGAGGAGAGCCAGTTCAACATATTCAAAAGCAGGTTCCTGTTGCCCTCAAAACCAAGAAAGGAGTTGCTAGCCCACCCTGAGTTACCCACTACTACGAACCGACCCTGGCCGCTTGGTTTGCCGGTGGTGTAGGTACCTGCCGCAGCGAGCGTGAATGGGCCCCTCTTATCCTTGTTGGGGTCGACCCGAATCGTCGGCGAACTGAGATTCTGAATCGAAAAGCTGTTAGCGGATGTGCTAAACAACTTTGTGACGGTGGTCTTATCCGCGTTCTTGACATCCAGCGACCGCGATATCGGGAAGCCAGTGGCAGTGCCGGAAAGGTCGTTTACAATGGGGTGCGATTCATACTTGGCCACCACCGGCACCGTGGGGTTCAAGCCAAAGAGCTGCGAAACAGGATTTTCATCGACTAAGAGATCTTTGTTCAGTGTGACTCCCCAGCCGGCCAGCATCGCCGCGAGCGCGTCGTTGTCGCTGATCTCGTCGCGGCCCATCTTCAGTGGAGGATCCAGCACGAACAACGCGCGACCGCCATCTTCGACATATTTCTTGATGGCATCTACTAGCGGCTGGATATAATCACCCTTTGGCCCCGCGAACACAGCCACAGTGCAATCCTGCGGAACTTCCGCCTTCTCGAGCAGGCTGAAGCTCTTCACTTTGTAGTTATCTTTTTGAACCGCAGTCTGAAAAGCCGAGAACCCATCGCGCGTGGAGTCTTCCAAGCGATGTTCACCGCTTCCCGAGGCCACGCAAACAGTGCGTTCGCCGCCTTTGAGTGTTCGAATGATCGCGCCGGTGACACCTTCTTCGTCGAAGGTCTTGGCTTCTTCCTTCTTTACTCCATTGCTAATAATCGCTTCGCCTTCGCGCTCTATGTGGGCGGCTTTTGCCACTAGTGGCTTCTTCAAATAGTCGATGTACTCGACATGAATCTTGGGGGACAGCAGGGCGTAGCGATCCAGCAGATCCTTGCCGGCTTGCATGCCAGTCGGTTTGTCGAAGTATTGGATGGTAATGTCCTGCTTCAGGTCGCGAGCGATCTTTTTGGTTTGATCGGAAAGGCTGTAGCGCTTGTTGGCGGTGGCGTCGAACGTCTTGTTGTAGCGATTGGCCAGGAAGTTGGCCACCACCAGCACAGCCAGGATGACGATGATGTAAGTAGTCGCGTAGGCCGCGTATTTCGTTTGTCTAGCTTTTAGCCACTCGGTATTCACTTACGACCTCCATCGCAGAGATTCCATGGAGCGGGATGTCAGGAACAGCCCCAGGAAGATCAGCGAGACATAATACAAGGCGTCTTTAGAATCGAGGACGCCTTTGGCAAACGATTCAAAATGGGTAATCACCGACATGTAAGCCAGTACGCGAGCCCACGCCGCGGTTTCGTATCCGGCCACCCATTCCATCACCCACAGCATCAGGCAGACTCCAAATGTTGCGGCGCCCGCGATGATCTGGTTCTTGGTCAGCGTGGAAATGAACGTACCCACCGCGAGCAACCCTCCGGCTTGCAGCAGCAGGCCCAGATAGCCGATGGCGAGCGGCCTCCAATCCGGATTACCGTATCGGAACAGAAACGCAAAATTGGCGGCGCTGAACGCCAGCATCACGACATAGAGAATTACCGCGGCCAGCCACTTGCCGATAATCACTTCTATATCGCGAATAGGGGAAGTTGCCAGCAGCTCGATGGTTCCGGTGCGTTTCTCTTCGGCGAACAACCGCATGGTGATCATGGGAATGAAAAACAAGCCAATGACGCTGACATTGGAGAGCAATGGCCGGATGACATACTCATTGATGCTCATGGGGAAACCCTGGCCGCGCATCTGGGATTCCAGCCCCATCCTGTTGAAGTAGCCGACCGAGTTCCAGAAGAAGAACCCGAATATCACCGCGAACATGGTCAGCAACAGATACGCGATGGGTGAAGCGAAGTAACTGCTAAGTTCTTTCTTACAAATAATCAGAATGTTTCTCATTAATTTTCCCCTTGGGCAACCGGAGCAGCGACTTCTTCGGCGGCAGGGGCCTCCGGCTCGATTTTTTCGGCGCCAGTTAGTTGCAGGAAGATTTCTTCCAAGCTCATGGCAGAGGGGCGCAGCTCGTTCAAATTCCAGCCAGCTTCGACTACGGCCCGTGCCAGATCTCCGCGGATGAAGCGATCCTTCAGGCTTTCAACCTCGAAGAAGGAGCGGTTGCTGCGCGTTTCCTTAAACACCACGCGGCTGACGCCGGAAACCATCTCGAGGCGCTGCTGGATGATCTTGGAATCCAGCTCGCCGTCGCGGCCCTCGATTTCGAGGACGACGGATTCGGCGCCGCGAGCGCGATTCTGCAGATTCTGCACCGAATCGGTGGCCACCACTTTCCCTTTATTGATGATGATCACCCGCTCGCAGATGTGTTCCACTTCAGGCAGAATGTGGGTGCTGAGAATGATGGTGTGATTGCCCGCCAGGCTGTGGATCAGATCGCGGGTCTCGATGATTTGCTTAGGATCAAGCCCGGCGGTGGGTTCGTCCAGGATCAGGACATCGGGGTTGTGAATGATGGCCTGAGCCAATCCGACGCGCTGGCGGTAGCCCTTGGATAGCTTGGAGATCAGCTTTTTCCGTACGTCAGCGACGGCGCACCGCTCGCAAACTTCGCCCACGCGGACAGCCAGGCTCGGGCCGGACATGCCCTTCAGTTTACCGACGAAGGTGAGATACTCCTCAACCTCCATTTCCGGGTACAACGGCGGCGTCTCGGGAAGGTAGCCAATGCGCCTTTTCACTTCCATGGGCTGTTCCAGTACGTCGAAGCCGGCGACATTGGCGCTGCCATCCGTAGGCGGAAGGAAGCAGGTAAGGATGCGCATGGTGGTGGTCTTCCCCGCCCCGTTGGGACCGAGGAAACCGACGACCTGCCCCTTCTGAACTTCAAATGATATGTGATCCACCGCGACTGTACGGGCGTATCTCTTCGAAAGGTTCTTAACCGTAATCATAGATAGACTCGGGGAACTGCGATTACCGTTCGGAATTGCCTCTCCTGGGGCGGTTTCTGAACGGGCTATAGAAATCCCATGTTAAAAAATGGCTTTGACGATTGTCAATCCCGTGCGTCCGGGAGGAGCTCAAAAACCACTCCCTCAGAAGCTGTGAAAAAAACCGCGCAGGCACCGACTCCCTCACGGTCGCGGTTCGGTAACACTCTCTAAACATAGAGCATCTTTCCGAACCCCGAGCGTAACCGACCGCTGGGTAACGGTTCAGCATTGTTCGGAGCGGGCGAAGCCCATGATCTGCATGCCAGCGTCGACAAAGAGGATATTTCCGGTGACGCCGCGTCCCAGATCGCTCGCGAGAAAAACAGCAGCATCCGCCACTTCCGCCGGGTCGGTATTCCGCCGCAAAGGGGCCACATGAGCCGCAGCTTCCAACATCTTTGAAAAATCGCGAACGCCGCGCGCGGACACCGTTTTCACCGCGCCGGCCGAAATTGCGTTCACCCGTATATTGGACGGCCCGAGGTCGCTTGCCAGGTACCGCACGCTGGATTCCAAAGCCGCTTTGGCCACTCCCATGACGTTGTAATTCTCCACCACGCGAGTGGCGCCCAAGTAGGTCAACGTTAGGATGGACCCGCCGCCGGCCATGAAAGGCGCGGTAGCATGGGCGACGGCTACTAACGAATACGCGCTGATATCCATGGCCTGGGCGAAGCTGCCCCGGGAAGTTTCGGCCAACGGACGGCTCAAGTCGCCGAAGGCGATGCTGTGGACGACACTGTTCAAAACCGTTCCGTCGTGCTTTAGTTCATTAGTGAGCTGAGCAAGCTCGTCGTCTTTGGTTACGTCGCAGGGAAGAGCCCGATGGGCCTTGAGATCGGCGGCCATTTCCTCTACAGTAAGCTTCTGACGATCACCCTGATAAGTCAGGATCAGCTTGGCGCCTTCACGCGCGAAGGCCTGGGCGATGGCGTAGGCCAAGCTCCAGCGATTGGCCACACCCAGCACCAGCGCGGTCTTGCCGGCGAGCAGTTGGGACATGAGCTTCTTATTGTAGCGCGGGGCGCGCTGGGGGCTGGTTGCTGGTTGCTGGTTCCTGGTTGCTGGTTCCTGGTTGCTGGTTGCTGGGGGCTGGAGACTAGGGGCTGGGGGCTGGCGGTTGGTTGGCCGATTTCTTTAGTTTGAGATTAATGGTGACTAGCTTCTTGCTGTTGAAGACGCTGAGGGTCTTCTTACCGCTCGAAGCACCTTGAAATTCTGCTTTTAGCTGGTATTCGACGTTTGGGCTGAGCCCTGCGAAGTGGTAGGTGCCGTCCTGGTTGGTGATGAACGACCGGATCTGGAGCGACTTGGTGTCTTTCAATTGCACTACTGCCTTGTCCAATGGCTTGCCGGACGCATCGGTCACTACGCCTTCGACCGATCGCGGGCCGATGTCTTGATTGGATCGCCGATCCTGGCCGGGCAGAACGCAACTCAAAAGCGCGGCTACTAAACAAACAGCGCCGGAGACCGGTTTGCTCACAAGGAGTTCCGTTTATTTGGCTTCCTCATGAAGTTGAAATGTTACGTCCAGCCGGCCCTCTTGGCCTTCTACCGTCACGGTTTTCTGTTCGTTCCGGAAGCCCTTGACGCTCACTCTGATGATGTAACGCATGCTATCGGTGGGAAGCCGGAACGCGAACTCGCCTTGGGAGTCGGAGATGGTTTGCATCTTCTTGGCCTTGGGGCGCGTCGCATCCGGGGCGGGATCGGGAATCACGACCACATCCGCATTCGGCAACGCGAACCCGTTTTCCCTGAAAATAGTGCCATTCAACAAGATATACGGCTCAAGCGCCGCCTTCTTCTTGTCTCCCAGGGCCGGAAAAGCGAAGACGGCGGCTAGGATCAGGAGGCTAATACTCCTCTTCTTTCTCTTCCTCCTCCTCATCTTCGTCCTCCTCCTCTTCGTCGTAGTCTACGTCTTCGTCGTCTTCCTCCTCTTCATCCTCGTCCTCATCCTCGCTAGTTTCGAGTTCCAAAGGATCCAGGCCGGTGACGCTGAGATCGGCTCCGCACTCATCGCAGGTCAGCGCGTCTCCTTCGTCCAGTTCTTCCACGTCCAGGTCGATTACCGCGTCGCAGTTCGGACAGTTGACCATTTAAGATTCCTCCAAGGCACAGTTCCCTTATACAAGAATTCGCGCCGATGCGCTACGCTTTCGCCTTGGCTTGCCGCCGCCTGGTAGTGGGCGGCACAACACCATTCAATCGAAGATACATGAAAAGCTGCTGGCGGTGGGTGAGCTCGTGCTCTTTGATGAGCTGGAGCATCTCGAGGCGCGTGACCCGCTGACCGTCCATGCGGATGATTTCGCCGGCGTAAAACTCGGCCGGTTTGGCGGCCAGCTCTGGGGCGCGGCGTTCCATTGCGGATCGGAGCTCGCGAGCCAGCGCGGCCGCGTCTTCTGTTTTTGGCAATTCGGCTACAAGCTTTCCGATATTTTCCCGAAACTGGGGCGTGGACAGGTCCTCTTCGCCAGCGAGCAGCAGACCGCTGAGGCCGTAACCGGCATCCAGAATGTGCCGGGCGGTGTCGCCGAAAGTCATCAAATCGGCGCAGGGTTTGAAATCCAGCTTGTAAGGTGCGAAATCTTCCACTGCCTGCGCAGTGTCTTCGCGAACGGACTTCCAGGAACTGAGTATTGAATCCAGGCGTACCATGACTCATTATTAGCACGCAATTCACCCCAGGGTTGTTAGGAGGGTATTATGGTCTCGAAACCATGCCCGCGGCTGCTCGCCTAAACGACATCGTCGAGGCTCTAGAGATGCAGTTCGACGAGAATTCCTCGTTCCTGGATCGCGACACCGGCCAAGTGGAAACCGTTTCCAACGACCTTCTGCGTGAGGCAGAGGAGTCCAGCGACGACGAGGATGTGGATATTCTCGAATGGCAGAAACAGGAATGGGAGATTGCGAAGCTGATTGTTTCTTCGGACCGCTTTCTGAAGCTTCCCTCTAAGTTCGATGTTCACGAATGGGCGATTATGGAGGAGTTCTCGCACTCGGTGGGGTCCGCTAGAACTCGGGCGGATCTTCTGCACGCCACACACGGTGCCGGGGCATTTCGGAATTTCAAGTACGTCATTCGGCGGGACGGCATTGAAGCAGCCTGGTACGCATTCCGCGCGGAGGCCTTGAAGCAGATCGCGCTGGACTGGTGCGAAGAGAATCATATTGTCTGTGAGTAGGAAGAATGTTCCGTCGAAGTATCGGGCCGACAATCGCTTCACGGAGGGTCAGCTTGTCTGCGCGTCACGCCGGACTTCGTAGAAAGTGAAAGAAGGAAGCGTCAAGCTATCAGCAGCAGCTGGGGAATCGAACTCGGCTTCGGCGATGAGTAGGCCTTCCAATGCGCCTTCAAATACGGCAATGCCGAAAGGCGGAAGGCTGTACCGAGTCTTTCTTCGCCGAAAGTTGGCAATAGATCATTTACCAGTGAGCGATGGACCTCTGGTGTGCGACATAAAAGTGGAGGCCAAAGCGATTCATTAGGAAAACGGCTGGAACCTGAGCGTAGGTGTACACAAGGCTGGGGACGACGTGGGGCAGCTTGGTAAGCTGCGGTCGGTACTCAATCGGCCAACTGCCCGTGCTTGCACCACACTGCGGCGGTAGCCAACCGCCACGCAGGCTGCCAGCCTGCCCCACATCACGCCAGCTTTTCCACTTTTATGTCGCGACCCGATGACGTCTGAATAGCAGGGGTCTACTGCTCACAACTTTTTGCGCCGCCGTGATTTTGAATTTGGGTTGCCACTTCGCTGTAGCCGTTCTCGAGAGCAGCCTGGTAAGGAGTTTTGCGATTGTTGCCGCACAAAGCTGGATTCGCACCACGGTTGAGCAGCAGCTTTACTACCTCGGCCTTTCCGAAAGATGCGGCTGCGTAGAGAGCTGTCGTCCCCGAGCCGCTGTTTAACCGATTCACCAGAGCACCGTGGTCGAGCAGCATGCTGACAATCGAGTCGAACCCTTTGAGCGAGGCGTCCTCCAGCGGGCTGGTTCCGTTCGGGCCGCTTATGTTCGGATCGGCGCTCGCGTCCAATAGGACTTTCACAACCTTACCGGCTCCCGCGGAGGCGGCCACGTCGAGAGGTGTTGAGCCGGATGGTAAAGGATCGTTCGCGCCGGCTCCGTGTCGAAGTAGAGCCTCTGTCAGAGCGGGCTCATTTTTTCTGATAGCTGCGTTCATGGTTTTGCCGAAGAATTCAGGCGTCTGTTGCTCTTTTGGTTCAGCTTCCAGCAATAGCACCGCGGAATCTTCTTTCCCCATTCGTATTGCATTGTCCAAAGGGCGGTAGCCTTTTTTGTCCGGAATTCCAAGGTCCGGATGGAACTGAACCAGATATTGAACGATTTTGGTGCGGCCCATGAAGGCAGCTTCGTTGATAGGCGCGGCGCCGGTTTGGGTCTCCGGTTCATTCAGGCGAGCGCCATGCGCCAGCAGAATGGCGACACTGTCGAGAGACCCATTCCAGACGGCCTCATCCAATGGACTGGCTCCTTCGGTATCGCGAACATTCACATCCGCGCCATTGTCGATAAGGAGCCGGATCAGGTCCAGATGAACATCTGTTACCGCCCCGAACAGCGCCGTACGCCCGGATGGCCCTTTTGCGTCGACGCGCGCGCCCGCCGAGATCAATTTCAAAGCTAGACGTTGGTTGCCATTTAAGACTGCAAGTTTAAGTGGCGCTGCATTCCCGCCATATTGACTGAGCCCTTCTCCGGTCATTACCAGTGCGTTCGGATCCGCATGGCCGGCAAGCAGCAGATCGACCACGTCCGCGCGATTAGACTGGATGGCAAACCAAAGCGGTGTGTACCCGTGGACCGGCTGGTTGGGATTAAAGCCGACTGAAAGGAGGGTCTCGATCGTTTTCAGATCGTCGTCCTTGGTCGCCTTCAGAAACATCTGCCCGCCGGGCGCCTCGGCCGGCAGAGATTTCAGCGAAAGAACCAACAGGAGAAATAGCGGCTTCATGTGTCTGATCCCGCCTTTCCGGCGACTTCACATTTTCGGCGCGCCACGACTCATTATTACCACGCAATTCACTGCAGGGTTGTTACCAGAGGCGTGCTGGAGGCTCAAGCTTCAGCCGATGCCGAGCTTGGCTTCGATGCGGGTGACGCGATTGTCGACATCGATGACTTTGCAGGTGAGGGTATCGAACTTGATGTCCAAGCTATTGAAGCGCGCTTCAAGGCTACTGAACCTCGCATCAACGCTGTTGAATCGGGCATTCGTGGAGGCGTGATGAACGACGTTCGTTAAGATCCCGATCAATACGGCTAAAGTCGGTATCCCGATGGCGAGATAGAGCTGGATGTCCGTCACTGAATATATTGTACTGCGAGTGGCAAATTCTCTCAGACGGGATTCGGCCCAGTTTATCCGATGCCAAGCTTGGCTTCGATGCGGGTGACGCGATTATCGACATCGATGACTTTGCCGGTGAGGGTGTCGAACTTGACGTCCAGGTTGTTGAAGCGTCCGTCGACGCGCGTTTCCAGGTTGCTGAACCGCGTTTCCACGCTATTGAATCGGGCGTTCATGGCGTTCCACTGGATCACGTTGGTGAGGATTCCGAGCAAGACGGCGAGGGTCGGGATTCCGATTGCGAGATAGAGTTGGACGTCGGTCACTGAATATATTGTACTGCGAGTGGGCAAATCCTCTCAGGCACTGAGCGACCCACCACTTTTGCCGTAATCGCCATGAGGATTATTTCACGATGAGAGCGTTGGAATTTATGTTGTAGGAGAGCAACCAAGCCTTTCCGTTATCCATGCGCCATCGGAACTGCTCCGTTGCCTCCCCTTCTGCGAATTTTGTTCGATAAACGACCGACGTTGAAGTTGTCGTCACGTTCCATCCGGCCGACTGCTTCGATTGTGTGGCACCTAGCTTGCGATGAATCGCCGAAAGGAGCTGGGTAAACTCCTTTTCGGAAGTCACCTTCCGAAAAGCGTCGTCTGTATCCAGATATATGGCCGCGTACTGCTCTGAATCGAGACGCTGATGGAATCGTTCAACAGCAGCCGTCGCGTCATTGAACTGCTGTGTGACGTGCTGTGCAATGTTGCAGGAGGATGTTGAAGCCACCAGGACGAGGAGCAACACCCCGAGGACCGAATCAGAACTTCTTGAGCCGAATAATGAATCGCGCATTGCCGCAGCCGTTCCATGTATTCTACTCTCAGCCCTGGTTAACTGTACACTGCTCCTATGAAGAAATTCCTCTGCCTGTTGGCCGCGCTGCCGCTTCTGGCTGCCGCGCCGGAGAAAGAAATCCGCAGTGTTCTGGATGCTCAGGTGGCTGCCTGGAATCGGGGCGACATTCCTGCATTTATGGAGGGCTATGACCAGTCGGATTCCACCACCTTCGTTGGCACGGACATTACGAAAGGTCACGCGCAGGTGCTGGCGCGTTATTTGAAGCGCTATCCGACGCGGGACAAGATGGGCACGCTGCGATTTGCAGATATCGAAATGCGGATGCTCGGGAGTGACTATGCTTCCGTGATCGGGAGATTTCACCTGGATCGCGCGGCGGATGCCGGTGGAGAAGCGTCGGGCATATTTACTTTGCTGTTCCACAAGACCGGGCAGGGCTGGAAGGTCATCTTGGATCACACTAGCTGAGCGGTATGGTGACTACTAGTGGGCCGTCGTGGCTGAATCTTTACTACTGCCGGGCGTCGCCAGGAGTGGCGACGCGGCACGCAAGAGTACGTGCGCTACGCGAACGCAGGGGATTTTGATGCTAAAGTTCGTGCGCGGACAGCCTACTCGAAGGAGCGCATTGCTCTCCGCGCTGGGTCTTGTAGGCGCACGACTTCGCGCTCAGAGCGCTGAGGCACTGTCACTGCCCGATTTTGAAGCGCTGGCGCGCAACCATATTTCACACGGGGCGTGGGAACGCATTCAAGGCGGGGCGGCGGACGAGCTGACGGTGCGATGGAATCGCGAAGCCTACGATCACATTCGGTTGCGGCCGCGTGTTCTGGTGGATGTCTCAAAGCTGGATACGCGCGTTAAATTATTCGGGCAGGAGCTGCCGTTTCCGATCCTGCTGGCGCCGACCGGGGCGCAGGGTTTCGTTTATCCTGAGGGTGATCTGGCGGTGGCGCGGGGTGCTGGCGCGGCAGGGGCGACGCTGGTGATCAGCAGCAGTGCGTCGCTGCGCGTCGAAGAGGTTGCCAGGGCTGCGACCGGTCCGGTGTGGTTCCAGCTTTATGTGCAGAAGGATCGCGGCTTCACGCGCGATCTGGTGCAGCGTGCGGAGGGTGCGGGGTGTCGCGCGCTTTGCGTAACCGTAGATTCGCCTACACATGGCACGCGTAACCGCGAAGAACGTGCGCGCGCCGAGCTACCCGAGCGGCCCTTGCCGAATCTCAAAGGCAAAGATTATCTTGACCCCACGCTTACCTGGAAGGATATCGACTGGCTGCGGTCATTTGCGAAAACGCCGGTGTTGTTGAAGGGCATCTTGAATCCAGATGACGCTGCGATCGCGGTGAAGGCGGGGGTTGCGGGCATCGTGGTGTCGAATCACGGCGGCCGCAATTTGGATACGGTCCCGGCTACTATCAACGCGCTTCCGCTGGTTATGGAAAAGGTGGCTGGCCGAATTCCAGTGATTGTCGATGGAGGCGTACGGCGTGGCGCGGACGTGTTGAAGGCGCTGGCGCTGGGGGCTAGCGCGGTTGGAATCGGGCGGCCTTATCTTTATGGGCTGGGAGTGGGAGGCGGGGAGGGCGTCACAGCGGGTGGTGGAGATTTTGCGGAGAGAATTTGAAATGGCGATGAAGCTTACTGGGCGGGCGAGTATCGCTAGTATTGACCGGTCGGTGATTTGGGAGTTGTAGGACAAGCCTCCGGCTTGTCCATTGGGCAAGCCGGAGGCTTACCCTACGGGGAATTATCGCTGGGCCCAATATCGATCGCGGGCTTGCACTATTAGACCCTTTTGCTTCACGGATAGCTGGATCTTGCGGAATTCGGAGATGCGGACCGGCTGATCGGAAACATAGCCGAGGCTGTATTGACTGCGCAGCTCGTCTTGAATGGCGGCGTAGATTTGATCGATGCCATGTTTCTTGGAAACATCAAAGAAGCCTCCGCCGGTTTCTTTGGCCATTCGAATGAGGCCACGCGAACCGTCCGGTGAGCCGTACAGGTAGAAGCGGGGATCGGAGAACAGGATGGAATAAATGAGCGTGTCGGCGCGCTGGGCCGCGTCCACCGCATCGGCCACGGTTGCGTCGCTGCCTTCATCGACACCATCGGTAAGCAGGAGCAGCGCCTTGCGTCCGCTCTGCTTCTTCATAATTTCGTTGGACGCCTTCACCACCGCATCGTAGAGGACGGTTCCCTTGCTGGTCGAAGACCCCATTTCGAGCTCCTTCCGGCTGGGCGTGTCGACATAGGCGAGCGCGTCATTCAACTTTCCGAAGGATGATGTGAGCGATTGACGCAGGATCATGGCCATGTCGAACTGCATGATGAACACCTGGTCCTTAGATTCGCGCAGCACTTGGTCGAGGAAGCGGAAGCTGGCGGTACGTTCTGAATCGAGCACCCGCACTTGGCTCATGCTGGTATCCACCATCAGACCGAGCGTCAGCGGGAGATCGGACTGACGGGCGAAGTACTTGATGGTTTGCGGGCGCCCGTCTTCGGCGAGCGAGAAATCATCTTTGGTGAGGTCGCTGATGATTTCGCCTTTCTTGGTGCGCACGGACGCCAACACGTTCACTACCTTGATTTCGGTTTTAAAGGTTGTCTCGTCCTGAGCACGAACACTCAGGGCGGTGCATGTTGAGGCCAGTAAGAACTCGCGGCGGGAGGGGTACATCTTCGATCAATTATCTCAAAACCCGTTTCTCGTTTCTCGTTTCTCGTTAGGTCCGGTCGCCAACGAGAAACGAGAAACGAGAAACGAGCTTAGCGCTTTACGTCGCGGTGGGTTTCTTTCACTTTAAATCCGGCGTGGGCCAGGTGCTTGCGGATTTCGCTCGCGATCATTACGGAACGATGGTGGCCTCCGGTGCAGCCGAAGGCGATGGTGAGATAGCTTTTGCCTTCGCGAATGTAGTGAGGAACCAAATAGACCAACAGCTCTGAAATGCGTTCGATAAACTCCACCGTTTGCGGGAAAGATCGGATGTAGCGCGCCACTCTGGGATGACGGCCGGTGAGCTTTTTGAATTCCGGAATGTAATTGGGATTGGGAAGGAAGCGGACGTCGAACACCAGGTCACTATCGGGCGGGACGCCGTGGCGGTAGCCGAAGCTGGTGATATCGATCCGTATATTGGCCTGTTCGCGGCCGCCGCGAAATTTGTCTTCAATCACCTCGCGCAGCTCATGCACGTTGAATTTGGAGGTGTTGATGATGTGGTCCGCCACGGCTCGGATGGGAGCCAACTGTTCGCGCTCCTCTTGAATGCTTTTGGACACCGAGGTGGTGATACCGAGCGGATGCGGGCGCCGGGTCTCGCTGAATCGGCGCACTAGCGTACTGTCGTCAGCTTCCAGATACACGAGCGTGGCACGTACGCGGCGACGCAGTTTCTTGTAAATGGCTGGAAACTGCTTTAGACCGAGGCCTTCGCGGATGTCGATTACCAAGGCGGCGCGGCGGACATTGGGAGCATCCTGGGTCAGCTCCGCGAATTTCTGAATCAGCCCGATGGGCAGGTTATCCACCGCATAGTAACCGAGATCTTCGAAGGCTTTGAGAACCGTGGCCTTACCGGAACCGCTGAGACCGGTAATGATCACCAGTTGCGCGTCGAGCGAATGCGCCGGCTCCTCGGTGCGCTTGGCCACTAGCTCTCGATGAGATCGAAGTGCCCGTCGGACCGCCGCATTAGCACTGTCACCCGATCGGTCGAGGCGTCGCGGTAGACCATGTAATCCTGCGAAGCATCCATTTCGAGCATCGCCTCGTCCACGGTCATGGGCTTGCTACCGTCGCTATGGTTTACGCGAAAGACTTTCTTGCGATGCTTGCCTTCGACTGCGGGGACTGCAGCCGTTTTCTTTCCACTCTTGGGGGAAATGGCGGCAGGTTCCACTGCTGGCGGCGCGCCGGCCTGTTTGCCTTGGCGCCGTTTGGTGTCGCGGAATTTGGTACTTAGCTTGAGCAGCTGCTTCTCCAACCGCTCCACCGCGGCATCGGCGGCCGTTACCAGGTCGCGATCGGTTCCGACACCGACCAGAGCATGGTCCCACGCGTTCATGGTGATTTCCACTTTACGTAGAAACCGTTCCTGGCTCAGGATTACGTGGGCGTCCTTGTCCCCTTTCGTCAGCTTCGATAGTTTCTGGAGCTTCGCCTCCAGTTTGGCGCGTTGTTTCGGCGGGAATTCTTCATGCCTGCCTGTATAACTTATTTTCATGGAAATTGACCTCCGCGCGACGAGTTTATTTACTCGCGAACTCGCCGCTGATGCGTGGACGGAATCTTCATATCTTCACGATACTTCGCAACTGTTCTTCGAGTTACGTCTATTCCTTCCGCCTTGAGACGCGCGGTGATCTGCTCGTCAGTGAGGGGATGCTGCGAATCTTCTTCTTCGATCATCTTCTTCACTCTACGCTTCAAGATGAGTAGCGGCGTCGCGCTGCCGGCCGAGCCCTGCACCGCTTCCGAGAAGAAATACCGCAGCTCAAACACACCCTGCGGCGTGTCGGCGTACTTGCTGGCTACAGCGCGGCTGACCGTGGAGGGATGTACGCCAATCTCCTCGGCCACTTCTTTAATCATCATCGGCTTAAGCAAGTCGATGCCGTGTTCCAGAAAGTCGATCTGCCTGCGAACAATGGATTGGCAGACTTTCAAAATGGTCTGCTTGCGCTGTTCGATATTTTTGATGAGTTGGATAGCCGCCGCGTAGCGATCCTTGACATAGTTACGAATTTCCTTGCTCGGCTCCTGATCGCGATCGAGCATCTTCCGGTACTGGGCGTTTAAACGAAGTTGGGGAAGATCGTCGTCGTTTAGCTGGATGATGTACTCGTCGCCTTCCTTGAAAATGTAGACATCCGGCTCCACTTGACGCGCGCCCTGGTCCGAATAGCGCAAGCCCGGATAGGGATCCAAGTGACGGATGACGTCCAAAGCGATCTGTATGTGCTCCAGCGGCCTGCCCAGCACTTTGGCGAGTTCCTTGAACTGGCGGGTCTCGACCAACTTAAGGTGGTTGGAGACGATCTGCCAGGCTACGCCGCCTTTGCCGTTCCGGCTTTCAAGCTGCAGCAGCAGGCACTCCCGGACATCTTTGGCGCCGATGCCGGCGGGATCGAGCGATTGCACGATCCGCAAACCTTCCTGCATCTCCTCCATGGTGTGCTGGCCGGTATCGGCGATTTCTTCGAGGGTAGCGGTGAGATAGCCGTTCTCATCCACGTTGCCGATGATGTTGTCGGCGGCGTCGCGCACGTCTTCCGACATCACCAGCACGCTCAACTGCGAGTTCAGGTGGTCAGCGAGGGTAACTGGGGAGGAAAGGAAGGTTTCAAAGGAAGGCTTCTCGACGGATTCGGATGCTGGACTCTTGTAGCCGGGATCCAGGTAATCGTCGAAGAAGGTACCGAAGTCGATCTCGTCGAAGGGGTCCTTGTCAGTTTTCTGGTCGGGGTTTTCGGTCTCGGGCGCAGGCGCTGTAGCGGCTGGTTCGGCGGCCGTTTCGATGGAGGGGAGAGGGGGGCCGTCGTAGTCAAACCCGGCATTAGCTTCCGTTCCATCCGCGGCGACACCGGGCTCAGCAGCGGCTGCGCCATTCACGGTTTCCAGAATGGTCTGATCGGAAGGCTCGGAGGTGCGCTCGGATTCAAGGATGGCCTGCACTTCTTCGGGCGTCAGCTCTTCGACACCATCGAGCGATTCCTCGAGAACCGGATTCTCGGCAATTTCCTGCGTGATCATATCCTTCAGCTCCAAGCGGTTGAGCTGAAGGACCGTCACCATCTGGACGAGTCCCGGAGTCAGGATCTGCTTCTGCGCGACTTTCAGTTGCAGTCTGGGCGAAAGCATGGACATTCTGTAATCATCATAACACCGTAACCACAAGCCTTCGGCTTGTCGGGGCAAGTCGGAGACTTGCCCTACGGAGGGCTTATAATCACGGCGATGGGCAGTTCTCCTTTATCCCGCGCGGCCGGCCAAGCTAGGCCCTATCTCTCGATTTATTTCGTAAACATTTTCGTTCGTGATCAGGAGCGCAGTCTGCGATTTTACGTGGATCAGCTTGGATTTGATCTGGCCTTCGACGCCAGCTACCAAGCGGGTCGCCGATGGGTAGCCGTGGCGCCCCCGGATGGTTCCACCGTGCTTTTGCTGATTCAGCCTAAGCGCGATTCGGCGGAGTATAAGCTGATCGGCCGGGCCACACAGGTTGTGCTGGTTACCGAAGACGTCACGGCGACGTTTCGGAATTGGCGCGAGCGCGGGGTCCGATTCGGGTTTACGCCGCGCCTGAGGCGCGTCAAATATGAACCGTCCAGGCCCGTACCGCAGGCTGAAGGAGGCACGCCGGCCTGGGGCGGAGTGTTTACTCGTTTCGAGGATATTGACGGAAATTCTTTTACGCTGGTCAGCATCGACGAAATGAGCCGGACTATCCAGGCCAAACGCCGCGCGGCAGCCGAGAAACTGGAGGCGGAACGATACGCCGCGCAGGAACTGGAAATCGCGAAACAGGTGCAGGCCCGGCTGTTCCCGCAAACGCAACCTGCCTGCGGAACACTGGACTACGCAGGCATTTGCATCCAGGCTCGGCAGGTGGGTGGCGATTATTACGATTTTCTGGATTTGGGCCATCAGCGCCTGGGCCTGGTGGTGGGCGACATTGCGGGCAAAGGAATGGCAGCGGCTCTGTTGATGGCCAATCTACAAGCCAACTTGCGCAGCCAGTACGCAGCCGCGCTGGATCAGCCGCAATTGCTGCTGCGCTCAGTGAACCAGCTCTTTTACGAAAATACGGTGGACAGCGCCTACGCCACGCTCTTTTTTGCGGAATATGATGGAGGGACCGAGCGGCTGCGTTACGTGAATTGCGGGCATTTACCGGCTTTACTACTGCGCAGCGACGATACTTTTGAACGGCTGGGCTCCACGTGCACAGTGCTCGGGCTATTCAAAGAATGGGATTGCGCGCTCGGGGAGAGCGATTTCCGTGCCGGTGACACGTTGGTGCTTTACACGGACGGCGTGACCGAAGCGTTCAACGATGCGGATGAAGAATTCGGAGAAAAGCGCTTGATGGAGGCGATTCGGCGTCATCGAAGGCGTTCTTCTCAGGACTTGCTCACGGCGATCGTTGAGGAGGTGCGGCAATTCAGCCCGCATGAGCAGTACGACGATATTACGCTGATCGTTGCCAAGTCCGGGGCAAGTTAGCAGCCACCAAGAGAGGAGAAGTGCCAGTAAGAAATTGAGACGAAGTGCGCTGAAACACCTGTTTAGTCACTCAATTCGTCCCATCCGAGCGCGTACCCCAAAGCGCGCTTCACCTCCCGATGCCGCGATGGCGGCAATGCACCGACGCGGGAATCGAGCCATTGGCGCGCCGCGGTGCGGATATTGTCAAGGTTTGCGACACATAGGGAGGGCAGTCCTTCGCGGCGCCCAAGCTTGACTTCCACCGAAATAGTGCGGACGGTAGTCGTGATCTCAGCGACAATGAACTTGTTGAGATACTGATATGCATCATTGCGGCTCAACAGCAGAACGGGACGCCGGCCTGCCGGCGGAGGCAAATTAGCCCACCAGATCTCGAACTGCCTCACGGCTTATACGCCTCGGCCGTGGACCAGTCGTCGGCATCCAGCGCCGAATCCGGTTGTTTGCGGTACGCTTCACGCATGGCGCGGTACTCCGCCTGACGGATAGCCTTGCGAATCGCTTGTCGAACAAACTCGGACCTCCGGCGTTTTCCGGGTGCTGCAACGCGGTTCAATGCTGTTAGCGTCGGCTCATCCAGTTGGATCAAGAGCGCCTTCATATACCTTCATTATATAGAAAGTTGATATGCTTCCGGCACTCGGAGCGGCGATGGATTGATGGGCGACGCCTACTGTTTACTGCTGGTCGGGACCCCACTTGATGGTGAATGAGCCTTTTTCATCCACGATAGTGTAATCGGGCGGCGGTTGAAAGAGGCTTTGGTCCGGATCGCTGCGGGAGATATTGGTCAGCTTCTCAGTATTCTCTCCGAAACGCGGGTCCATCGATTTATAGAGGACCACAACCTTCAATTCCACCGATACCCAGTTCTCGTGGACAGTAGCAATCGGGCGGTCGTTACCCAGTGAGCCTTCCGGCCATGTAGTGGTAGTGCGTGTTCCCTCCGCCAACACCCCCTCGATGATTTGGTTCTCCAGTTTTTCGGAGAAATGTTGAGGAGCTTTTAAATCGGTAGCCAGCGCGGCTGACTCAGCCGGCTTCACCTGACTCACCGGCGCCGACGCCCGGCTTGCGACGGCCGTCCCTCCAACCGGCGCTAAGAGCATCTGCCGGTGCGCGACTTTTGCACGGACGTCCAGCGTATATTTGACCTGGCCGACGGGATCCGTGATTTTGATGAGAATCGGCCGCTCGGTAGCGTTGGGCGCCATATCGGCCGGCCCCTGGAAGGGCGATCTTTCTTCGCGCTCCCGTCCCAGCGAATCCCGATAGACCTTTGTAGGCGTCATGGTGTGCCTGATGTGCGTCCCATCGGCGAGGGTCTGGACGGTTTCCGTCACTACCTCACCCGAATAAGGGGCGCCGGTAATAGGCGTGAACCGAGATTGCGCACCAATGTGCACCTCCCCACGGAAACCTCCCGAGACGGTGCCCCCACTCGCGGCGTACTGTCCGAACGCGGTTAGGCAACCGAGCGCCATCAACAAAGCCAGACGTGTCATAGTATGCGCCTCTGCCGGTATTATGAGGCGGACCCCGGGGGAAGTCAACGGAAAGAACGCAAGGTTGCGAACATTTAATTGTGAAATCGGAATGAATATCGGAGATTAAGGGCAGGCTCGCGTGATCGTATCATTAATGGAGTGACTGTTCATGAAGTGCTGGTCCAATACGAGTCCAGATTAGTCGAACTGCAGGCAAGCATAGCCCAGCTCATTTTGCCCCATGCGCAGGCTGTGGGCGTTCTTGCGATTGCCGTTGGGTTGTTCCTGGCAGTCAGTCTTTACGCCATTCGGGGACAGGTGTCCTTTCTCTGGTCATCAGTGCCGATTCCCATGGTGGTTGTTTCCGCGCGCCGGCTCAAGCGGAATCGTGAAACAGAATTCCGGATGTGGCGCCTGAAGCGCTTCTACGACCGTGCCGTGCAGCGGGTGAAAGGAAACTGGGCGGGCTCGGGAGTGACGGGAGAAGAGTTCAGCGATCCCGGCCACGTCTATGCAACAGATTTACATGTTTTCGGCGAGGGATCACTTTTCCAGTTGCTTTGTACTGTCCGAACGTCGATTGGCAGGCGAGGACTGGCCAATTATCTACTGCAAGCTCCAGACCTCGAAGAGACACTCTTGCGACAGGAGGCGGTCCATGAACTGCGGGGAAGGACGGAGCTTCGCGAGAGCATCGCAACGCTCGGCGAATTCGAGTTTCAAGAATCACAGCAGGACACTTTCGAGGAATGGTTGAGTTCCTCCAGGCTTTCGGCCGCGCGTCCGCCGCGCGTTATGCTGGCCATTACGTCGGGGCTACTTGCGGGCATTGTTCTCGCGGGCTTGTTAGGTATGGTTTCTTGGACCAACGTCGCAATCTGGATAACTCCCCTGATCGTATTTCACGCTGGAGTGGGCCTTTGGTTCCGAACCCGTGTAAATGGAATGCTTAGCTGGCTGCGCCCGCTGTCCCTTGAAACGCGAGTGTTGCGAGAAGGTCTTCAGCTCATGGAAGCAACGCAATTTCGATCGGCCAAGCTGCGGCAACTCGCCGAGCAAGTCCGCAATGGCTCTGGCGCTATTCGGAAACTGGAGCGGCTGCTGGATGCACTCGATCAACGGGACAAAGATTGGTTTTACTATCCCTCGCGCGCTCTGGCGGCCGGTACGCAATTGTGCATGGCAATCGAGCAATGGCGAACGGAGCACGCAGGTTCACTCAGGCTGTGGCTGCAGGCATGGGCCGAATTTGAAGCGTTAAATGCGCTGGCGACTTACAGCTTCGAGAATCCGGATCATACATTTCCAGAGTTTGCGAGTGGTGCGGCGCACTTCGAAGGGCAGGAAATGGGACATCCACTGCTCGCGCGCGTGTCCTGTGTTGTAAACGACGTGGACTTGAACCGCGAGTGTGCGTTCTATGTGGTAAGCGGATCGAATATGTCGGGGAAAAGCACGCTCCTGGGAACGATCGGATTGAATGCAGTGCTCGCGTTCGCCGGCGCGCCGGTGCGTGCACGCGCACTTCGATTGTCCGGTCTTTCGATTGTTGCATCGCTCGCGGCGATGGACTCCTTGTTGAACGGAAAATCGAGATTCTTGGCGGAAGTTGACCGGCTGCGCCAGGCCATCGAGTCAGGCGTGCCGGGCCGGCCGGTGTTATTTCTAGTAGATGAGATCTTTAGCGGCACCAATTCACGCGACCGCCGGATTGCGGCAGAAGCAGTGGTGCGTACACTCATAAACCGAGGGGCGATCGGAGTATTGTCAACGCATGATCTCGCACTCACCGAAATCGCAATTGCGGAGGGGATGAGTGGAGTTAACATGCACATGGCTTCCAGAAATGAGGGCGACCCGATGGATTTCGATTACCGATTAAAGCCGGGGATCACGACAGAGACCAATGCGCTGGCCATTGCCAAGATGGCAGGCGTCCCGGTTTAGGACGTTGCGGTTTCATTCCTGAGCGTGCGACACGCCTACGCTACAATGACCAGCGTGCCCGAACCATCCCCCGATTACCGCGAAACTTTGGCGAAGGTTGCGATTTTTTCGGGGCTTTCCCTTGAGGAATTGGGCTTTCTTGCCCAGCGCGCCGTCCCGAGGCATTGCTCGCCGGGGGAAATCCTTTTCAGCGAGGGCGAACCGTGCGCGGGACTCTATGTGGTGGAGCGCGGGCATATTCGCATCTTCAAAAGCTCGGCCAGCGGGCGTGAGCAGGTGCTCAGCATCGATGGGCCGGGAAATTCCGTGGCGGAGGTTCCCGTGTTTGATGGTGGAAACTACCCGGCCTCCGGTTCCGCCGTCGATCATGCCACGTTGCTTTTGATCCGAAAGCAGGATTTCCAGGCGCTCTGCCTGGAACACCCGCAAGTGGCGCTCAAAGTTCTCCGCGTGGTGGGCACGCGACTGCGGCGATTGGTGGGGATCATTGAAGAGCTCTCGTTTACCACCGTGCGGCACCGGCTCGCATCGTTTCTCTTACGTCTGGCACAGCGAGAAGGAAAGCGCACGGCGGAAGGCGTCGAGATTGAGCTTCCAGCTAGTAACCAGGAACTGGCATCGCAGATCGGCACGGTGCGCGAACTGGTATCGCGCAACCTCTCCCGCTTCCAGGCGGAGGGGTTCCTCAAGATCGAAGGCCGCAGCATCGTGATTCTGGATCAAAAAGCGCTGGAGTCGGAGCTCGACGGCGCTCAGTAAGCCGCCTGTGACAAAAGTCATCGCAATAAGTGCAGGCGAAGCATAGACTCATGCTTTAGAGCTTGTCGAACAACCGTGTGGCAAACCGACTCCCTCACGGTCGCGGTTCGGTAAGCGGCGGTTAAAGGAGAAACCCATGAGTGTGATGACGGAGAAAACGGTCCGGGAAATTGCTGTGGAATTTCCGGGATCCACACGAGTTTTCGAGAGGCTGGGAATCGACTATTGTTGTGGCGGCGGACAGCCGCTGGAACAGGCCTGCCAATCGGCCAATGTTTCGTTGGAGCAAGTTATTGATTCGCTCGAGATGGCGAATATTGCGGCGCGCTCCACGCACAAGGACAGGGACTGGCAGAGGGAGCCTCTCTCCGATCTGATCGCTCACATTCAGAACGCCCACCACAAGTACACGCGCGAAGAACTCGCACGGCTCGGACCGCTAGCCGACAAGGTGTACAAGGTCCACGGAAAGAATCATTCCGAGCTGGCGGAGATTCGCACCGCTTTCGGAGTTCTATCGCAGGAACTGACGACACACATGCTGAAGGAAGATTCAGTTCTGTTCCCGCACATCGTGCGGATGGAGGAATCCGTGATCCAGAAAGAGCCGGTATTGCCGCCGCCTTTCGGAACCGTGCGCAATCCAGTGGCGATGATGATGCACGAGCATGACGTGGCCGGAATCGCATTGCGCGACCTGCGCCGGGCGAGTAACGGCTACACGGCTCCGCCGGATGCCTGCGTTAGTTATCAGACGCTGTACCAGGCTCTGGCCGAGTTCGAGACCGATTTGCACCAGCACATCCATTTGGAAAACAACATCCTATTTCCGCGCGCCATCGAAATGGAGAGAGCATGCTCGTAGCTTACAAAAAGCTATGGATTGCCCTCGCGTTGGTGATAGTCATTTCCTTCGCGGTTTTAGGCGGCGTGGGAATCCGGGTTCTGAACAACGCGCCACCCATCCCTACCCAGGTTGTGACCTCCAGCGGCCGTGTTCTGTTCGCCGGCGCGACCGTGCAGGATGGCCAAAATGCTTGGCAATCCATCGGTGGCCAGGAGGTAGGCACTATTTGGGGACACGGCGCCTATGTCGCTCCCGACTGGAGCGCGGATTGGATACATCGCGAATGCATGTTCATTCTTGACCGTTGGGCCGTCCGATCGGGTGCCCTGAATTATCAGGCTCTCGGGCCGGAGCAGCAGGCCGGGCTTCAGGCGCGCCTCAAGCTGATCATGCGGACCAATACTTACAATGCTTCGACAGGCGTGATTACGCTCGATCCGGTTCGCGCCGAGGCTTTTGATGAGCTGGAGCGCCACTATTCCGACATATTCAGCAATGGCCGCAGCGACTACGCGATCCCGCGCGGCGCGTTGACCGATGCCGTCAAGCTGCACGAGATGAGTACATTCTTCTGGTGGACGGCGTGGGCGGCATCCACTAATCGGCCGGGATCCGATGTCACTTACACGCAGAACTGGCCGCACGAGCCACTGATCGGAAACGAGCCGACCAGCGGAACCGTAGTGTGGAGCATCCTCAGCTTCATTCTGCTGCTGGCGGGCGTGGGCGGCATGGTTTGGTATTTCGCTTCGCAGCCACGCACGGTGGAGCATGAACTTTTGCCGGTGAGCGATCCCCTGCTCGGCTTGAAGCCCACTCCTTCCCAGCGCGCCACCGTGAAGTTCTTTTTCGTGGTGGCCGCGCTATGGGTGGTGCAGGTTGGGCTCGGCGCTATCACGGCCCACTATGGCGTGGAGGGATCCGGTTTCTACGGGATACCGCTCGATCAATTATTGCCGTACAGCGTGGCGCGTACCTGGCATCTTCAAATTGGATTGTTCTGGATTGCCACATCTTGGTTAGCCACCGGACTCTACGTGGCCCCAGCCATTAGCGGCGGGGAGCCGAAGGGCCAGCGATTGGGAGTGAATCTGCTGTTCGGTGCGTTGCTTTTTGTGGTGGTCGGGTCGCTCGCCGGTGAGTGGATGAGCATCCAACACAAATTGGGCAACCTTTGGTTTTGGTTCGGTACGCAAGGTTACGAATATGTGGATTTGGGCCGCTTCTGGCAGATCCTGCTGTTCTTGGGCCTGACTTTCTGGCTGTGGCTGATGTGGCGCGCGTTAAAACCTGCCCTGGCCAAACGCGACCATAGCCATTCGTTGCTGCTGATGTTTCTGCTCGCGAGCGTCGCGATCCCATTGTTCTATGCGGCCGGCCTGATGTACGGCCAACGGAGCAACCTGGTGACGGCAGAGTACTGGCGCTGGTGGGTGGTGCATCTCTGGGTGGAAGGATTTTTCGAAGTCTTCGCCACGGTGGTGATCGCGTTCCTGCTGACGCGGCTGAAGCTGCTCTCGCTTCCAACCGCTACGCGCGCCGTGATGTTTTCGACGGCTGTGTTTCTCTCGGGCGGCATCATCGGAACGTTTCATCATTTATATTTCGCTGGCACGCCCAATATCGTGCTTGGTCTGGGATCGGTTTTCAGCGCGCTCGAAGTGGTGCCGCTGGTCCTGATCGGTTTCGAGGCCTGGGAGAACATACGCCTGGCACGCGCCCGCGAACAGCACGTGTGGGTGACGGCCTACAAGTGGCCCATTTATTTCTTCGTCGCCGTAGCATTCTGGAATTTTGTCGGCGCCGGGCTGTTCGGATTCCTGATCAACCCTCCCATCGCCCTCTACTACATGCAAGGTTTGAACACCACTCCGCTGCATGGACACACCGCGCTGTTCGGCGTGTACGGGATGCTGGGTCTGGGTTTGATGCTGTTCTGCCTGCGCGCTCTGCGTCCCGGCCAAGCATGGAAGAACGGTCCGCTCGCGTTCGCGTTCTGGACCATCAACGGCGGTTTGGCCGCCATGGTGGTGTTCAGCTTGTTGCCGATTGGTCTGATGCAGACCTGGGCGTCGGTGCAGTATGGAACCTGGTATGCGCGCTCCGCTGAATTTCTGCATAGCGGGCACATGAACGAGCTGCGTTGGATGCGGATGATCGGCGACACGATTTTCGCGGTGGGCGCCTTGGTGCTGGGATGGTTCGTCCTGGGACTGCTGACCGGCCACTCCTACGATAAGCGCGGTTATGTGGTGGAGGGTGAATGGGAGGTACGGCCGCGGGAAACGGTGACTGGAGGCCGGCATTGATGTAGCGCACGCACTCCTCGGTGCAGCGTTCACACTCGTGTGAACGCTTGGAATGTATCCGCACACTTGTGTTCGCAAGAGTGCGAACACGGCACGCACGAGTGCGTGCGCCACGATTTGCGGAAACGGAGGAAAGTTGATGGCCAAGACGCTTTGGAAGCGCGCACCGAGGGAGCATTCGCAGAATCTTCGTCACGCGATGCAGATGGCCTTCCTCGCGCTCAATGTCTGGATCGGCATTCAGTTTTATCTCTTCGTGCGTTAT
>CZKS01000096.1_pt1 | contig 31891 bp, 26 predicted proteins | sample 1122221 | NCBI WGS metagenome assembly CZKS01 (sample SAMEA3539301, study PRJEB10725) | soil metagenome | biome: tundra; feature: field; material: soil | place: USA | collected 2010-05 | depth 0.15 m
CGAGCGTGGCATCATGCAGCACCATAAATGCCGGAACGTTGTCGCGCACGGCCACGCCACGCCGCCACTCCTTGAGGTATTCGACCAAGCCGGGATCTACCGGAACCCCGACGGGTTCTGCCGCCTGCCGCCTGCCGCCTGCGACCTGCCTCTTGCGTTCCGGCACACGCTCCACGGCGAGCGTCGCGTCCGACTGGTCACTAAGCCATAGCGGCGCAGCCGCGCAGACGTCGCACATACCGCACTGCTCCCACTTCGGGGTCTCACCGAAATGCAGGCAGATCTGCCGATGGCGGCACGTAGCCGATTCAGCGAAGCGGCGAATCACGTGGTAACGCTGCCACGCGCGCTCGCGCTCCGCCGGATCCGAAACGTCCTCAATGAAGTGCGCCAGAAGTCCCGCGTCTTTCTTCTGCCAAAGCAGCGCGCACTCAGAGGGCAGACCGTCGCGGCCTGCGCGGCCAGCCTCCTGATAATACTGTTCCACCGATTTCGGGAGCGACAGATGGATGACAGCCCGCACCGCCGCCTTGTTGATCCCCAGCCCGAAAGCGATGGTCCCAACCAGAACGCGCACTTCATCCGACATCCAGCGTTCCTGGTTCCTCTGCCGGGCGCGGATGTCCATCTTGGCGTGGTAGGGCACGGCCGCGATGCCTTTTTCCCCGAGAAAATCGACGGTCTCTTCCACGCGTGCGATAGTGGGCGCATACACGATGACGTTGTCGCCTGCGTGAGTGCGTAACGCCCCCACCAAAAGCCGCGCCTGTGTGCGGGAGTTTTCGCATTGCCGGACCAGGTATTGCAAGTTGGGCCGATGAAAGCTGCAAATGTATTTCGCCGGATCGCGCAGCTGAAGCTGGGCCAGGATATCGTGGCGTACGCGTTGGGTTGCGCTAGCGGTGAAAGCAGCGATCGGCTTGCCTGGGAAATTTGCGCGTAGCGTGCTCAGTTGCCGGTATTCCGGCCGGAACTCGTGCCCCCATTCGGAAATGCAATGTGCCTCATCAATGGCGAAAAATGCAATCGGGACCCGCGAAAGCCACGCGACGGTTTCCGGCTTCGCCAGGCGTTCGGGCGAAAGATACAGCAAACGGTACGCTCCCTGCGCGGCTTTCGAGATGACGTTCGATTGCTCCGCCCAATGAATGGAGCTGTTCAGCACGGCCGCGGCGATTCCCATCTGTGCCAACTGCGCGGCTTGATCCTGCATGAGGGCGATGAGCGGCGAGATGACAATCGCGGTTCCGCTCGAGACCACGGCCGGCAGTTGGTAGCACAGCGATTTGCCTCCGCCCGTGGGCATGACCACGGCCGCGTCCTTGCCGGCCAGAATGCTGTGGATGATGCGCTCCTGCATGGGCCGGAACTCGTCGTAGCCCCAGTAGCGGCGCAGAGGTTGGTGAAGGTCAATAGCGTCTGTTTCGCTCAACTGTGCTTCACCAGCGCGGCCAACCGCTTGGGCGCAACCAACCTGTAACTGCCGCTGACCAACTCCGTCACTTCCTCCCAATCGGTCTCGCCGATGTCCAGCCGAAGCCCGACCCAACCTTTCGATCCGACATAGGCCGGAATGTAGAATCGCTCAGGCTGAGCGGCCGCCAGCACTTTGTTATCGCCCGTCAAAACCTTGCAGTTCACGCTGACGATTCCGTCGCCATGATGATCGTTCAGAAAGTAGGCGAAGCTTCTGGCGCGCACGTGGAATCCCCCTTGTTGCCGGTTGTAATCGCGAGTAGCTTCAGGAAGCGCGAGACAAATCTTCGTCAGCCGGACCAGTCGCGGATCTTCGGTCGCTCGTTTCGCCATGCGGGTCAGTTGCTGTGCGGCCCCAATATCACCGGCTTTCCGTCGTCCACCAGCACGCGATCCGGGAAAACTTTCTCATGCCGGATGCGCCTCAATCCTAGCGCTGTCCGCACCCACGTGTCACGGACGAGAGATCCCACCATCTGATGCTCGGTTTGACGATACACCCAATACACAACCAGGATGGCGCAATCGCCTCCACGCGGGAAGACCACCGGTCCACTCCGGCGCGGCCATTCCATTAACGATTCTCGCAATAGGTCCTTCGTCTTTGCGTACACCATCGCGGCGGCAATGAAGCGGGATTCCACACTGGTTCATGTTACACGACATTCGGACCTCTATAACCCGTTCACAGGCGAGGGCGCCTGCGCCACGCGCTACACTGAAAATTCCATGCTTTGGAGCAAACTCTTTATCCCCACCTTGCGCGAGAACCCGGCGGAAGCCGAGGTGGTCAGCCACCAGTTGCTGCTGCGCGGCGGTTACATCCGGCAACTGGCCGCGGGCATCTATAGCTACCTGTTTCTCGCGCAGCGGTCCTTTCTCAAGATCACGCGCATTGTACGCGAGGAGATGGACTCGATCGGCGCCCAGGAAATGTTGCTGCCCGCTCTGAATCCAGCAGAACTTTGGCAGGAATCCGGACGCTGGGAAATCATGGGCGACAATCTGTTTCGCCTGAAAGATCGTTTCGGCCGCGATCTTTGCCTCGGCATGACGCACGAAGAGGTGATGACCTCCATCGCGCGCGGTGAGCTGCGCAGCTACAAGCAGCTTCCCCAGATCTGGTATCAGATCCAGACCAAGTTTCGCGATGAGCTGCGTCCGAAATCGGGCTTGCTGCGTGTCCGCCAGTTCATCATGAAGGATTCGTATTCCTTCGACATCGATGCCGCGGGCCTGGACGCCTCGTACGACAAGCATTACGACGCGTATTGCAAGATTTTCGACCGATGCGGTTTGAAGTACATGGTTGTCGAGGCGCATTCGGGTGCGATGGGAGGTTCGCAATCGCACGAATTCATGGTGGCGTCGGACGCGGGCGAAGACTATGTGGTGAACTGCCCCACGTGTGGTTACGCCGCCAATCTCGAAAAAGCGGCCGCGCGTCCCACGGCTCCCGCCGCAGCCGATCCCGACGGCGATTTGACGCCCGAACAATTCCATACACCCGGCCAAAAAACAATCGAGCAACTCTCCGCTTTTACAAAGCTGCCCGAGTCCTCGCAGATGAAGAGCCTGGTTCTGATTGCGGATGGCAAGCCTGTTCTCGCGCTCTTACGGGGCGACCATTCGCTGAGCGAAACAAAATTCAGTTCGGTGGTGAAGGCTACGGAATTCCGGCCGGCGCATCCGGAGGAAATCCGCCAATTGTTCGGCGCCGATGCCGGTTCGCTCGGCCCGGTTGGCGTCAAGAACATGCGCGTGATTGTGGACGAGGCTCTGAAAGGGCGCCGCAACATGATCGCGGGCTCAAATAAAGACGACTATCATCTGCGGCACGTCACTCCCGGCGAAGATTTCGACGCCGAATATTTCGATCTGCGGCAAGTGGCCGCGGGCGATGCTTGCCTGAAATGCGGCGGAGCCATCGCGCTGATCAAGTGCGTCGAGATCGGCCATATCTTCAAACTCGGATATCGTTATTCGGAATCCATGGGCCTGCGCGTGCTCAACGAAGCCGGCGAAGAGATCAAAGTAATTATGGGTTCCTACGGCATCGGCATCGAGCGCATCTTAAGCGCCGCCATCGAGTTGTATCACGATAAAGACGGCATGGCGTTGCCGCCTTCCATCGCTCCCTTCGACGTAGTTGTGACGCCCGTGAATTACTCGGATGCCGCGCTACGTTCCGCCGCGCAGGAAATCTACGAAAGCTGCCGCAAGATGGATCTGGATGTGATACTGGACGACCGCGATGAGCGCCCGGGCGTCAAGTTCAAAGATGCCGACCTGATCGGCATTCCCTACCGCATTACCGTCGGCAAGAAGCTGGCGCAAGGCCAGGTGGAGATCATCGATCGCAAGACGAAAGCGTCGGAGGACGTCGACAAGGACTACGCCGCTGCGTTTGTCGCGTCCAAAATGCGCGCATGAGCGTGGATTGGGAAGCAGTACGTGGCGAATTCCCGGCGCTCCGGAACTGGACCTATCTGAACACTGCAACGTTCGGCCAGTTGCCGCGCCGCTCCACCGAAGCTGTAGCCCGGCATTTCGCACGCCGCGATGAAATGGCCTGCTGGGATTTCCTGAGCTGGTATGACGACATGGAACGGGTGCGCCAGAAAGCCGCCCGGCTGATCCATGCCAACGCGGACGACATCGCCTTCATTGCGAATGCGTCCACCGCGCTCGGAATTTTGTTGGCCGGCTTGGATTGGCGCACGGGGGATCGCATTCTGACGCTCGAGCACGAATTTCCGAACAACCTCTACGCCCCAGGGTTGCTGGATCGCCGCGGCGTGGAGATGGTGGAATGTTCCTGGGAGCGCTTCTACGATTCGGTGGATGCGCGCGCGCGTCTGGTTGCAATCAGCTCAGTGAATTACAACACCGGCTTCACTCCGCCGCTGGCCGAGCTCGCTGACTTTCTACGAGAGCGCGGCGTCCTGCTTTACATCGATGGGACACAAAGTGTGGGCGCGTTGCAGTTTGATGTGCGCCGCATACAACCCGATATGCTCGCGGTCCACGCGTATAAGTGGCTGATCTCGCCGAACGGCGCGGGGTTCATGTACGTGAGTCCGCAGCTACGGGAGCAGCTTCGCCCCAATGTGCTGGGCTGGCGCAGCCATCGCGATTGGCGCAACGTCGACAATCTGCACCACGGCGTTCCCGAACTATCGGAAGCCGCGGAGAAATACGAAGGCGGTTCAGTTACCTTCGCGGTGATTTACGCGATGGAAGCAGCCATCGATCTGATCCTGGAAATCGGGCCGGATGTAATTGAGCAACGCGTGCTCAGCCTGGCTGAAAAAACTCGCGAGATTGTGCGCCGGCATGGAGCGCGAGTGGATTTGTGCGGTTCACCAATCGTGGCTGCCCGATTCGAGAATCGCGATGTTTCCGCGCTGGCGAAAGCGTTGAAGGAGCAGCGAGTACTGGTAGCGGCCAGGCGCGGACATCTGCGTGTGTCGCCGCATTTTTACAACAACGAGCAGGATCTGGAGACGTTCGCTGAAGCGCTCGGAAAGGCGCTCTAGCTCTGCGGGATTCGGATCGCTTCCTTCCGGTCGCGGCTCAGCAAAGCAAAGCAGTCAAGCCCATCAGGATCGCTGTCGATATGAGGAGCCGATCCGCCGGATCGGAGTGGAATTGGCAAAGGCGCGACTTGAGTTCCCGGCTGCGTGAAGGCGCGGGACACATAGTTTTCCGCGGATACCTAGAAGGCCACTTCGCCAAGCTGAGCGCGAATCCGGTCTAGAAGCAGCGTTCGCCGGCGTTTGTCGCCTTGTTGATCGCTGTTAGCACAATCGGAGAAGCCGGATCGCAATTCACATTCAGAGCAGGTCGGAGGTATCGAGAAGAATTACTTCAGAGCTTTCCATTCGACGTCAACTGGCTTGGTCACATCGCAGAGAACTGTCGCCAGACCTTTCATGCAGCCATAGAACGGTTCCTCGTCGGAACCGATCGGGTGCGATTGCTTGTCCGGTTGATTACTTGCGGTCATGTTCAGATCTGAGTTTATTTTCACATGGATCAATCGGGCACGTATTGCCGCAAATAACGATGACCCATCTTGAAGCCGGTCTTGTAGTCGTCGCTGAAGTCCGGACCCGGGTGATCCTCACCGTACAGAGCGTCCTCATGCTCGATGCTCATCGCGCCGGTGTAACCCACCCTTTGGAGCACGCTGAAAAATTCAGACCAGTTGATGGAGCCGAGTCCGGGCAGCCGATAAGCCCACCATTGCGCGCGATTCACCGGATTGATGCCACCCCGCCGCAGCACATCCCAGCGGATCTCGGTGTCCTTGAGGTGGACGTCGTAGATCTTGTCCACGAACTCGCGCGCGGTCTGAATGGGGTCCATCATCTGCCACACCAGGTGCGACGGATCGTATTGCAGCCCCACATACGGAGATGTACCGAAGCCCTTGAACAGCGTTTCAAATCCAACCGGGCTCGTCGCCAGATTCGGCCCGCCCGGCCAGGGTTCCCACAGAATCTTTACGTGGTTCTTCTCGCAGGCCGCGAAGTATTTATCGTTGTACACCCGAACGATTTCGTCCACCTGCCCCTGAAACGACTTCTGCGTGTCCTTGCCGGAGCATGTTCCGATGTATGGCACACCCAGTTTTCCGGCCAGCTCGATGGCTTTTAGGAAATAGTTGTTTTCTTTCGTGCGTTGGGTGGCGTCGGGCGAAATGTGATTCTGCGCCAACTGCAACGCTGAAACGTGCATTTGATTCTTGGCGAGCGTCGCCTTCACATGCTCGATCTTTTCGTCGGTGATGGTCGTGGCGTCCAGCTCCGAGTGCGGGCTGGCGCCCAGGATCATGTTGGTGAAGCCTTCCTGGCGGGCGAATTCAACGTTGGCTTCCGTGAACGGCCCCAGCACTCCGAGCTTCGGCTTCCATTCCTTCGGCGCTTTTTGCGCTTGCGCCGCAGCAGCCACCGCGAGCGTACCCATGAGCGTGCGTCTGGTCATCCACTCGATTGTACAGTTTTGTTGTGTCAGCGAGGCAACTGGAACGGGATGTTGCGCTCGCCGTTCAGTCTCTCGCTCAATCGACGGTCGATCGAGGCCAGCGCGACTTGCTTCTGCGCGTGCTCCAGGGTCACGTAGTGCAGCGATGCGCCGTCCACCCAATACGCCAGCACGGCCCGGATGACGCCGTCATTGAAGGCGACGAGATAAAGCGGCTCCTCGTACTTCCGCTGGACAGTTGCAGGAGGCGCCGGAGGGCCTGGATTCGTGTACTCTCGCATCATCGGCGCGGGAGCCGGCCCCGTTTGGAAATCCTGGTTGACGACTACTGGCGGCGCTTGGTCAGTTGGGTAACCATAATCGGAGTTGTATCCAGAATATGGATACGCGTCTGGAGAAGAATACCAGTAGGGATCGTAGTACCCGCCGTAGTATCCAAGACCTCCGTAGTATCCGAGGCCTCCGTAGAAGGGATAAATGCGTGGAAACCGCTGGAATCCGAAGCCAGAGCGGAACCCTGGCCGATGGCTGAAACCACCACTCCGCGATCCCCCGGAGACTCCATGACTGACGCTGCCGCCGCGCCCGCCGCTAGCGTGTCCTCCGCCTCCGTGGGATCCTCCGCCACCGTGCCCTCCGCTTCGCGCAAGCGCCGGGAAGGTCGGCGAAAAACAAATTAAAGCGGCCAGTAGAACTCGACGCATAGCACGCGCCTCTCTACTAGAAGTTTAGCGCAAGTCGTACCGCAAGCCTCCGGCTTGTGCCTTGGCAAGCCGGAGGCTTGCCCTACGCGGACACATGCTATACTTCCCATAAGCGATTTATGGGAGAACGCCTGTCCATCCTCCTGCATCGGGTGAAGGCCTTGCTCTGGCACCGGCGCCTGGATCGTGATCTGGATGACGAGCTGCGCTTTCACCTTGAAATGCTCAACCAGAGGAATATTGCCCGCAGCCGCTTCGGAAACGTCACTTCCCTCAAGGAGGCATGCCGCGAAATGTGGACCTTCGGTTCGATTGAGATTCTTTGGCAGGACGTTCGCTATGCACTTCGCACTTTGCGAAAGAATCCCGCCTTCACTAGCGTTGCGATATTTGCGTAGCTCTTGGGATCGGAGCGAATATTGCGATATTCAGCGTGGTCAACGCCGTGGTGAGGAGCGCCATTCACGAAGTCGACAAGACAATTCCCATTTACAACATCGCCACCATGTCCGAACGCATCGGCGCACAAACCGCGCGGAACCGGTTCACCAGTTGGCTGATGGGCATTTTCGCCGCCGTCGCACTGCTGCTCGCAACGGTTGGCGTTTACGGCGTGATGTCGTATGCGGTAACGCGTCGCGCCCAGGAGATCGGCGTCCGCATGGCGCTTGGTGCGGACCGGTTGCAAGTGCTGCTGCTCATCGTCGGTCAGGGTCTGCCGCTGATCCTGGCAGGCATCCTGGTGGGTCTCGCTGTCTCTTTCGGGCTCACGCGGCTGATCGCGACACTGCTCTACGGCGTAACGCCCACCGACGCTTTTACGTTTGCCTCCGTAACTGCGCTATTAATTTCGATCGCCTTGTTCGCATGCTGGCTACCGGCCTTGCGTGCCAGCCGCGTGGACCCGTTGCAGGCCCTCCGCCATGAGTGATATTGCATGCATCGGCTGCCGCACGGAAGCCTGAAAAATCAAAGGCACCGGTCGCTTACGCTCGCGGTTCGGTAACGCATTCTTTTCTGAACCGCGAGGAATCTTCCATGACGCCCTTCAACTCCCGATGTACCGCGCATACAAACTACGTGCCACACCTACATCTGTGGTGCCTTTCACGATCGCCCGGCCGTCCGGAAAGATCGTAAGGAGATACGGCGGAGTTTCAAATCGCAGCGCGAATTCGTTGGCGCGCACCAGCCCCAGTGGTGCTAGACGCTCGGCCAGCTCGCGGAGATCCAGCGGGCGCGCGCGCTCGTGGATCTGCACCGCATTGCGCCCGCACAAGCTAACCGGCGCGCGACGCTCACCATTCATGTAGGGAAATTGCCGCAGGCCGCACGCTGGACATTGCGGATCGGGACCCGGCTCGGCGATCTGCCGGATCTCGCCCGTCCATACATCCACCGTTGTGATCTTCCGCGATGGCTCGGCGCCGCACAAAATCTTGATCGCTTCGCTAACCTGTAGACTTGCAATCAGGGCCGTGACGGATCCGAGTACGCCCGCCGTCTCGCAGGTCGGCTGCGCGCCCGGAGGGGGATCGGGATATACGCATCGCAGACAGGCCGTTTTCCCCGGCGCCACCGCCATCGAGATTCCGTAGCTCCCCACCGCTGCGCCGTAGACCCAGGGCCGGGCATGGCTCACAGCGTAATCATTAATGAGATATCGCGTCTCGAAGTTATCCGTGCCGTCCAGAATCAGGTCGCATTCGCTTAACAGGTCGTCCGCGTTTCCGGGTACCAAGTCCGCCACGACCGGTTCTATGCGGATGTCCGAATTGATGGTCGCCAGTTGGCGGGCGGCCGCTATCGATTTTGGCAGCCCTTGCTCCACGTCGCATTGATCGAATAGCCACTGCCTTTGGAGATTGCTCAGCTCCACGTAATCGCGGTCGATTATCCTTAGATAACCGATTCCGGCTCGGGCCAGAGCGCCGGCCTGAAAACTACCGAGCGCGCCGCAACCCACCACCACAACCCGCGCGTCCAATAAGCGTTGCTGTCCCGTTTCTCCGATTCCATGAAACAGGATTTGGCGCGAGTAACGCTCTTTATCGCGGGCGGTCATACACCAAAATGGTACCAGCCGAGTTAAGATGGTCCCTAGTGTCAACCCGGCTGGGCTTACGGATCAGTGTCGCCGCGCTCGCCCTGCTAACCGGGATCCCCCGCGCGGTTGCCGCCGACGCTTACGAAGGCAAGCCCATTGCGGAGATCCGGTTCGATCCCGAGAAGCAGCCGCTCGACGCCGATCGACTCAGGGCTTTGCTACCGATTCACGCTGGCCAGCCCCTGCGCGCCGTGGAACTCCAGGATGCCATTCAACGCCTGTACTCAACCGGCGAGTACGCCGATATCGCCGCGGATGCCACATTAGGGCCGAACGGCGTGATACTGAAATTCCTGACCAAACCGGCTTATTTCATCGGAAACGTCCGAGTAAATGGCGTGCCGGAACCTCCTAACCAGGGACAGTTGACGGTGGCCACGAAATTGGAATTGGGCACTGAGTTCTCGGCCGAAGAAATAAAGCGCAGCGTTGATCGGCTGGTGGACGTTATGAAGCGCAACGGCTTCTACAACGTGACCGTCAAGCCGCAAACCAGCTTCGAAGATGCCACCCAGCAAGTCATAATCGATTTCCAGATCGACCCCGAAAAGCGCGCCAAGTACGATGGCATCATCGCCAACGGACCGATGAATCGCCCCATCGAGAGCATCATCAAATCCGCGAAGTTTATGCGGCCGTTTGGCTGGTTCGGTTGGAGGCCGGTAACCGAGAGCCGCACGCAGTCCGCTATCGATAACGTTCGATCCTGGTATCCCAAACACGACCGCCTGGCCGCTAAGGTGTCGCTGGTGAGGTTGCATTATCATCCGAGCACCAACACCGTCACCCCGGAGCTGGCCATCGATAGCGGTCCGCTGATCACTGTGCGTGTGCGAGGCGCCAAGCTGGCGGGTGGAAAATTGCGAAGCTTGTTGCCGATTTATGAGGAGCGGTCCGTGGACAAGGATTTGCTCTTGGAAGGCACGCGCGACCTGGCTGCATACTTCCAGACCCAAGGATATTTTGATGTCCGGGTAACCTACAACATCGCCCTTCCGCCAAACGGAGACGAACTGATCGATTATGACGTTGACCGCGGGCCTCTCCACAAACTCGTCAAGCTCGAAATTGACGGCAACCACTATTTCGACGACGAGACAATTCGAGAACGGATCAATGTCATTCCCGCGACGTTGATCCGCTACCGGCACGGGCGTTACAGCCGCCAATATCTGGAGCGCGATCTGGACGCCATCCGCGCCTTGTACCGCTCCAACGGTTTCCGGGATGTCGAGGTGACATCCAAGGAGGTTGACGATTACAAGGGACAAGTGGGGCACATCGCCATCTCCATCGAAGTGAAAGAGGGCCCTCAGTGGTTTGTGTCGAAGCTGGACCTGGAGGGCGTTCCGGAGGGCGACCGGGCCCATTTGCGATCAGTTCTGCATTCCACCGAAGGGCAGCCCTACAGCGACTACAATGTCGGTTCGGACCGCGATACCATTCTGGATTACTACTTCGACAACGGATATCCGGCGGCTAAGTTTGAGTTCAAACCCACGCCTGCGGAGGAGCCCAATCGCGTGGACTTGAAGTTCATGGTCACTCCGGGAGAACGCGTCTACGTGCGCGATGTGCTGGTGAATGGCCTGGAAAGAACGCACCCGGATTTGGTCAGAAATCGCATCAGCCTGAAGCCGGGGGATCCGCTCTCACAGAATCAGATCAACACCAGTCAATTGCGCTTGTACGACCTGGGTATTTTCGCCAAGGTGAACACTGCCATCCAGAATCCGGATGGCGACGAGCCCACCAAGTATGTGCTCTATTCGCTTGAGGAGGCCGGCCGATATTTGACGAACATTGGATTTGGAGCCGAGATCGGGCGCATTGGCGGCGGGATCACGTCGCTCGATTCGCCGGCCGGCACTACCGGATTTAGCCCTCGAATCTCGCTCGGCGTCAGCCGTCTGAATTTTCTGGGCTTGGGCCATACGGTGAGCCTGCAAACCAGAATCTCGACGCTGGAGCAACGCGTCCTGGCCAACTATTTGGCGCCTCAATTTGAAGGAAACCCGAACCTGAACCTGCAGTTTTCCGCGTTGTTCGATAGCGAGCACGACGTTCGTACGTTCTCGTCGCTCCGCAAGGAAGGGTCGGTGCAATTGGGTCAGAGGCTGACGCGCGCTTTTTCCATTCAGTACCGCTACACATTCCGCAAAGTCAACGTCCTGGGAACGCCGCTCATAACTCCCGAGTTAATTCCACTGCTCTCGCAACCGGTGCGCGTGGGATTTTTCTCTACCACTTTCATCCACGACCGCCGCGACGATCCGCTGGACGCTCATCACGGCGTCTACACTACAGTGGACCTCGCGCTGGCTGCGGGCGCCTTCGGGTCCCAGACGGGATTCGGCCGGCTAAACGTCCAGAACTCCAGCTATTACCAACTGACCAAGAGCCTGGTGTTCGCCCGTTCCACTAGTTTCGGCATGATCGAACGTTACGCCGGCCTTCCGGAGATCCCGCTGGCGGAGCGATTTTTCGGGGGCGGCTCGATTTCGGATCGCGCTTTCCCGGATTTCCAAGCCGGCCCCAGGGATACGGAAACAGGCTTCCCCATCGGCGGCACCGCGGAGCTGTTTAACACTTTCGAGATGCGATTCCCGCTCATTGGCGACAACCTGGGCGGCGCCCTATTCAACGACATGGGGAATGTTTATTCCAGCGTGGATAAGATTAGCCTCCGCTTCCGCCAGAACGGCCTCAAGGATTTTGACTACGGGGTGCAGGGATTCGGCTTCGGCATCCGCTACCGGACTCCCATCGGTCCCGTCCGCGCCGACTTCTCACTGAGCCCCGATTCCCCACGTTTCTTCGGATTCAAAGGAACCATCAACCAATTGTTGTACGGCGGAGGGACACAAACCGTACAGCGGATCAATGTTTTTCAATTTCACTTCTCACTGGGGCAGCCGTTTTGAGAAACAGAAGGCAGAAAGCAGAAAGCAGAAGGCAGAAAGCAGTCCGACGCCATGTTCGTTGGGTCCGGCGCGCTGCCTTCTGCCCGCTGCCTTCTGCTTTCTGCCGCCTGCCTTCTGCTTTCTGCCTTGTGCCTTCTGCTTTCTGCCTTCTGCTTTCTGCCTTCTGGATTCTTCCCGCCGAGATCATCGACCGCATCGCCATCTCGGTAGGTAACCAAATAATCACCGAAAGCCAGATCGATGAGGAAATTCGGCTCACTGCGTTCTTGAACCAGGAAAAACTCGATCTCGACATTGCGGAGCGGAAGAAGGCGGCCGGCCGGTTGATCGAACAGACCCTGGTCCGGCGCGAAATGGAGTTCAGCCATTATCCTCTGCCCCCGCTGAGTGATGCCGCCCGGTCGCTCGAAACTCTAAAGACCCGCTACAAAACCGAGGCTGAATACCAGCAGGAGCGGGATGCGTATGGCATCACCGAAGAGGGTTTGAAGCGGCGGCTGTGGTGGCAGGCCACCTTTTTGCGATTTATCGATTACCGCTTCCGTCCCGGGATACAGATCCCCGACGCCGACGTGCAAGCGTACTATCAGCAACAACTCGACAAGTGGAAACAGGACGGAATTCAGCCAATTCCGAACCTTGCGGACGTGCGCGCCAGCATCGAACAGAATTTGACCGAACAACGCATCGATCAGGAACTGGACCGCTGGCTGGCTGATACGCGCACCCAAGTTGCTATTCGATTCCACGATGAGGCGCTCCAATGAGCCGCCGCAAAAAGGCCTGGTTATTCAGCTTCGCGGGTGCGGCCGGCTTGTTACTGGTCGCTCTTTTCGCGGCCGTGGGGCTAGTGCGGACAGATTGGTTCAAGAACAAAGTCCGCGCCAGGATTGTGTCGGTTGCTGAAACGGCGACGGGCGGGCGCGTCGAAATCGGAACGTTCGATTACAACTGGCAGACCCTGACGGTAGAGGTAGCACCATTCGTGATTCACGGCAAGGAATCGCCGCAGGCCGCCCCTTTTTTCCTCGCGGATCGAATTCGAATTGGGTTAAGAGTTATCTCGTTTCTCGATCAGCAGGTGGATCTGGTCTCCCTGGCCGTGGAGAGGCCGCAGATCAGTGTGATCGTGAATCCCGACGGTTCCACCAACTTGCCCGAACCCAAAAGTCACGGGAGGTGGGAGAAGAACTTTGCCGAACAGCTTCTCGATCTGAAAGTGCAGCACTTCGAGCTTCACGACGGATTCGCCGAATACAACTCCAAGCGGATTCCCCTGGATGTTCAAGGCGATCGCTTGCAGGCGTCCATCACATATCAGAAAGCCCAGCAAGGCGCCGGACCCCGTTATGTGGGCACGATTTCCTCCAGGCGGGTTCGCTTCTCTTCACCGCAATTGAGGGCGCCGCTCGCCCTTGACGTGGATGCCCAGGTTGCTCTGGAACGGAATCAGTTCCAGGTATTGCACGCCAGCCTGGAAGGCGACGGATCGAAGCTCGCCGTGGATGGCTTGGTCCGCGATCTCTCCTCGCCGCGCGCCGATTTCAATGTCACCGCGACAGCGCCCGTGAAAGCGCTGAACGCAACGTTCGCGCTGCCACTGGAATCGGCTGGCGTGGTCTCTTTTCAAGGAAAAGCTTCGGTAGTGATCAATCCTCTCCAATTGAAACTGGAAGGCAAGCTGGCTGGACGCGAACTTGCAATTGTTCGTAATGGCGTTCGAGTGCCGGACATCAGCTTCTTCTCGCGCTTGGACATGACACCCGCCAAAATCAGCTTGCCGGACCTGCAGCTTTTCGCGCTGCATGGCAGATTTCGCGGATCGGCGCAGCTTGTGGATTTCAAAAAGTTCTCCTTGAACGGGACCGCGGCGGATTTGTCACTGGGGGAACTCGCAGGGTTGGCCAAGCGGGACAGCGGACAGTTGAGCGGTACGCTGAATGGACCGATACGGCTGGATGGCGAGTTCTCACCCGCGGGAGCCGCGGGCGTCGTGCTGGATGCCAAGCTCGATATTGTTCCCGGAACCAGCGGGGTGCCGGTGAAAGGCGCTATCGACATCAACTATGATCAGCGCGCCGCCAAGGTTCGATTGGGAAATTCCGAGGTCAGCATCGGCTCCACCAGCGTCAGCGTGTCCGGAACACTCGGCGAGACCCTGAATATTCACTTCATTTCGGGTAATCTGCACGATACCTTCCCGCTGTTTCCGCTCTTTGGCGCCGCTCCTCCCGAGCATCTCCTGGTATCGCTTCACGGCGGTGTGGCGCGCTTCGATGGCTCGGTTACCGGACCAATCGCAGACGCTAAAATCTCGGGCAAAGCCGATGTTACTCACCTGGTTTGGGATCAGCGTGAATTCGACCACGTCGTCGCCACACTCAACGTAGACAAAACGTTAGCCAACCTGTACACGCTCGCCGTCGACCAGGGTCAGATGCACATCGTAGGGCAGGCGCGCATCGGCCTCGTGGACTGGAAGGCCGTGGACGCGAGCGCACTCTCAGCATCGCTCTCCATTCGAGGCGCGGATATCCAAAAGCTGCTTGCGGATAAGGGATCTCAGATTCCCATCAGCGGTGCATTGTCGGCCACCGCGCACATAACCGGGACTGTCGAATCCCCGCTGGTCTCAGGGAGCGTGGACGCCCGGAACGTCACCGCCTATGATGAGCAGCTCGATCGCGTTCGCGGCGACGTCACTATGACGGCGACCGCGCTTGAGGTCGCCAATTTCGAAGCACGCGTGGGAGCCGCGCTTATTGCCGGAAGCGGCGCCTACAATCACCTGGCCAACGATTGGAACGATGGAGCGCTACGCGTCGACCTGGCGACCGATCAACTCAGTCTTGCGCGGATAAGCCATGTGCGGCAGTTCCGCGACGGGTTGGGCGGCGATCTGGATATCAAAGGCAGCGGTACGGCCAAAGTGGTGAAGGGCGTCGTCACTCTCGCGTCCTTGAATGGCCAGTTAACGCTCAAGAATGCGACCTTGGACGGCCGCCCGTACGGCAACCTGGAGCTTACCGCCAACACGCGATTACCGATGTTAGCCCTCACCGCCAAAGTGAATTTGCGAGGCGTCCAGCTTGAAGGAACGGGCGATTGGCGCATGGATGGCGACTATCCAGGCCAGGCGCGCATCCAGATCCCGCGCATCACCTTCGCCACCCTGCACGATTTGTGGCCGGGCGAGCATGAGCGAAAAGATCTGCCATTCGAAGGTTTCATACAGGGCGAAGCGACCCTGGCGGGGCCACTGAATAATCCCGCAGCGATAACAGCCAACGTTACGCTGTCCACTGTACAACTCAGCGCTGGTCCCAATGTGAAGCCAGTGGCGGGAACCCAGATTCAGGACCTGGTGCTTAAGAACGCCCAGCCGGTGATGTTTGAAGGGACCACCAAAAGCATCGACATCCGGAGCGCCAATTTCATGGCCAAGGACACTACGCTCGCCGCCTCGGGCCGCCTGGCCTTGGACTCGAAGAATCCGTGGGACCTAGCCGTCAAAGGCAATATCAATTTGTCCATTCTTCAGATTTTCAACCCGGACCTGCTGGCTTCTGGAACGTCTCTTCTGGACATGACCGTGCGCGGTCCACTGACGGAGCCGCAGGTGGATGGACGCGTGGAGTTGCACAACGCCTCCTTATACATCCGCGACCTGCCGAATGGCGTCGATCAGGCCAACGGGCTGATCTTGTTCGATCGGAATCGCGCCACCATCCAGAACCTGACGGGCGTCACTGGCGGTGGCACCGTCGCATTCGAAAGTGGAAGCTTCATCGGATTCCGCGGCACAGCGCTGATCTATCGACTTCAGGCTACGGCCACTCAGGTGCGCTACCGTTCCATCGAGGGAGTCAGCGTCACCATGAACGCAACGCTGAATCTGGCGGGCACCTCGGAGAACAGCGTGCTCTCAGGTAACGTAGCGGTGGTCCGCGCCGGTTTCAATCCACGCACCGACGTCGGTTCGCTGCTGGCGTCCACCGCCACGCCGGTTTCATCCACGCCCAACGAATATTTGCGCGGAATCCAGTTCGACGTTCGCATCACCAGCTCGCGGAACCTGGAAGTGGAGACCGCGCTCACCCGCAATATCCAGGCGGACGCCACGCTGCGCTTGCGCGGCACCCCGGAAAGGCCGGTTGTGCTCGGAAACGTAAGCGTCAGTTCGGGGGAGATCGAGTTCTTTGGGAACAAGTACAGCATCAGCCGCGGCGACATTAATTTTTATAATCCCGCCAAGATTGAGCCGATCATTGACCTGGATCTGGAAACGCGAACACGCGGAATTGTGGTGGACATCACGTTTTCCGGCCCACTCAACAAGCTCAATTTTTCCTACCGCTCCGATCCGCCGCTCGAGACTAACGAGATCATTTCCCTGCTCGCAGTGGGCCGGACACCGACGGAATCCGGAGGATTGGCATCCACGCAAAGCATTACCGCTCCCACTGGCGTATCTACGGGCAACAACACTCTGCTCAGCCAGGCCTTTGCACCCCCATCGGGGCGATTGCAACGATTCTTCGGCGTGAGCCACATCAAAATCGACCCACAACTTACCGATATCACGTCCGTTCCGCAGGCTCGCCTAAACTTGGAACAACAGGTCTCGCCCGATATTACGTTCACCTATATCACGAACCTGGCGCGGACCGACCAGCAGATTGTCCGCATAGAGTGGGCTCTTAGCAAGAGATGGTCGGTGGTTGCGTTGCGCGATGAGAATGGAGCTTTCGGAATCGATGTTCAGGTCCGGAAGCGGTTCAAGTAGCCGAGGCCTCAATTGAGACTACGCAAACTGCAAGGTAAGCTCAAAATCGAGCACAGCATAATCGACGGCGTGCGGGATGTACTGGAGCGTCTGATCCTGGACAACCCCCAGATCCGTTCCGTGATACCGGGCGTGATCCGGCCGGTCCGCGACGCGAAGGGGAAGGTGAAAATTCGAGTGACGGTGCCAGTCACCAACGGATGGAAAGCCATTGCGTTGAGCGCGGGCGCGCGCCAGGAACTGTTCATCAGCACCGCTCTTTCAAAGCTCGAGTTGGAGCAGGCCATTCGCCAGGTTTTGGAGCCGGAGGCATGAATCCGGAACTGGAGTTTTCCCCGGACCGTATGCGCCAGATCGGATATCGCGTCGTAGATCGGCTGGTGGACCATCTGGCCACCTTGCCAACCCAGCGCGTGGGAACCAAGGGCGATCCGGCGGTGTTGATGAAGGCATTGAGCGAACCCGTGCCTGAACAGGGCATGGAATTTGAAGTGGTCCTCGATCAAGTGGAGCGCGACGTTCTCGCCAATACGATGCACGTGAATCATCCCCGATTTTTCGCCTACGTGCCGGGTCCGGGCAACTTCGTCGGCGCCATGGCGGACGCCCTTATTTCGGGTTATAACGTTTTCGCAGGAACTTGGATTAGCGGCTCCGGACCAGCCGCGGTAGAGCTCACGGTGCTGGAATGGTTGCGCGAGATGTGTGGGCTACCCGCGAGCGCAGGCGGCGTGTTCGTGAGCGGCGGCACCATGGCGAACCTGACGGCGCTCGCCGTGGCACGGCATGTAAAGATTCGTGGCCGCCTGGAAGATGCCACTGTATACTTTTCCGATCAAGCCCATTCGTCACTTGAAAAAGCATTGCGCGTCATTGGACTGCCTGCGGAGAACCAAAGGAGGCTTCCTTCGGACTCGGCTTATCGGCTACCAATCGGCGAACTAGCGCGACAGATCGAACTGGACCGCGCGGCCGGAAAACATCCGTTCTGTGTTATCGCGAGCGCCGGGACCACCAATACAGGCGCCATCGATCCGCTGCCGGAACTTTCCGCGCTGTGCCGCGAGCAGGGTCTCTGGCTGCATGTGGACGGTGCTTATGGAGCAGCGGCCATCATCGCCGAGCGGGGACGCGAATTGCTGGCCGGTCTAGAGTTGGCTGATTCGCTTTCGCTCGATCCTCACAAATGGTTGTTCCAGCCTTATGAAATCGGATGCGTGCTGGTGCGTGATCGAGACCATCTGCGCGGCACGTTCCGAATCCTGCCGGAATATCTCAAGGACACTCAGCTCCACTCCGACGAGTTCAATTTCACCGATTACGGAATTCAGCTCAGCCGCAACTTCCGCGCGCTGAAACTTTGGATGTCGATCAAGGTTTTCGGATTGGCGGCCTTTCGCAAAGCCATTGATCGCGGTTTCGTTCTGGCCGAGTTCGCCGAAGCCTGCTTGCGCGGGATGCCCGGTTGGGAGATCGTGACGCCGGCTCAGATGGGTATCGTCTGCTTCCGTTATTCGGCTCTCGACGACGACGCTCACCTGAGCTTAGTGCAGACCTTGCTCGAAGATGGCTTCGCGTTGATTACCTCCACCATTTTGCGTGGACAAACGGTTCTCCGGACGTGTACCATCAACCCCCGAACCACGGAAGCAGATATTCAAACGGCGCTAGAAAGATTGGACGGCTTCGCCCGCCGCGTTACCGAACCGCGACCGTGAGAATCCGTGAAAAATTCAAATGCACCGGTCGCTTACGCTCGCGGTTCGGAAAGAATGTCGCATGTTTAGAGAGCGTTACCGAACCGCGACCGTGAGGGAGTCGGTGCCTTTTTCACGAGCGTTACCGAACCGCGACCGTGAGGGAGTCGGTGGTTTTGGGCACGCTTAATAGTTCAAGCCCCAATGCAATACATTCCAATGCAGCACGAACCATGAGAAGCCAAGACACGCCAGCGCGATCCCTGCATGGTGGATCTTCGCCCACCACCACCGGTCTCGATAGTTCCAGAATCGAGAACTGTTGTATAGCGCCGCCAGTGTTCCCAGCACTCCGACAAACCCGATCAACTCCACGATGTGAAGTACCGGGTCGAGCCCGCGATTGAGCTTGCTCGGGTCGTCGGACGCGCCGCTGAGCGCCGCAAGAAACGCCAGCACAAAGGCCAGATCCACCGCGCACACCATGCGCACGAGTAACCGCCAGCGTCTCTCTGCCGGACTCAAATCCAGTTTGCGGCCATAGTGCCGGCGAACTAGCGCAGCCATTGGCCATAGCAACAGCGTCAAGGCGAACACTGTCAAAGAGCCGATCAAGATGATCATGTTGAAAAGGCTGCTCTCGAACCAGCGCGCCTTTTGAAACACCATAAAAGGAAAATCGATCGCCATCACCAGCCGCCCCGAGTCATCACGCTTGAAACCCAGCAGGCTTTGCCCGTTCACTTCGCGGAAGAGCAGCGGCGCGATCTCGCGGAAGTGCTTCGGCTGCCCGCTGAGTTCCTTGAAAGCGCTGGCGCTGATGGTTCCATCAGTATTCTGAGACACCTTCAACTCACCCAACAATGTCACCAGGGAAAGTATCGTCGTCTGGGAGCGGCGGCTGATGATGTAGTCTCCTGAAACCATGCGCGCGTCCTCGGCGTTCGGCGCCGCTGTTGCAGACGGAGGAGTGTAAGGGAAATAGCGATCCAGGAATTGATCCCACACCGCCGATCGCGGGCTGATTTCGCCCTTTCCAGCGCTGTTGTAGGAAATGAAGAACCCCAGGCCCGCGTCCGGCATCAAGTGCAGATCGCTGTGGAAACAAATCGTGTCTCCGCCGTGGCCGATGATCCGGTGGCCATTGCGCGTCTCTTCGTAAAATCCCAGAGCCATCCCGTTCAATCGGGGATTGTTTTCGAATTGGCGCGAATGCATCAGCTGGGCCGTTTCGGGTCGAAGGATTTGAACGCTCTCGAATTGACCATCCTGCAAATGCGCGATCATGAAGCGCGTTATGTCATTGGCGGACACCGACGAACTTCCGGCCGGCCATGGCTGGACTACTTCGAAAGGCTTGGCCGGCTTCGATGCGACGTTATAACCATTGGATAACAGCGGCTTCAGCGCGTCCGGCAGCGGCTGGCGGAACGAGGTGTGCGCCATCCCCAGCGGCTTCAGGATATGGCTTTCGATGTAGTCGTCGTAAGGTTGGCCGGAAACGCGTTGCACGATGTAGCCGGCCACGCAGGTTGCGTAGTTCGAGTAAGCCGGCGTTACACCAGGCGGAAAGATCCGCTGCGGCAGATGTGTCTTCAGATAATCATCCAGCGGTTTCAAATCCTTGACATCCGGCAGAAATAATTCCTTGTCGGTTTCCTCAAATCCGGACGTATGGGTCATGATATTTCGAAGCGTGATCGGCTTTGGGTAGGTATCCGGAATCTTGAAATCCAGGTATTGGTTAACATCGGAGTCGAGATCCAGTTTTCCTTGCTCCACTAACTGCATCACAGCCGTCCAGGTGAACAATTTGGAGATCGACCCGGGGCGGAAAAGAGTTGCTTCGGGCGAGACCGGAGTCCTCTTGGCGACGTCCGAGTAACCGTATCCCTTCGCGAACAGGATCTTGCCATCCTTCACCACGGCGATCACCGCGCCCGCGATATCTTCCCGCGCCAGTTGCAGCGGCATCACGCCGTCCAGGAAGCTTTCGATGTCGGCCGCCGTCAGTGTGGGTGTCTGCGCTCGTACCAAAAGCAGAGGCAGCATCAGGAACGCAGTCAATCGGAGTATCGAGCGCATCAGTTTGTCCTTTCAACAAGCACCGGCTCCCTTACGGTCGCGGTTCGGTAACACTCTCTCCAAAACATGAAGCATCACGGTCGCGGTTCGGTAACCGAGCCGCGACCGTAAGGGAGTCGGTGCTTTGTCATTTCTCGACATGTGCCATTCGCCAGCCCGGGCCGTACAGTATCTGTCCCGGCTTCGCCCCGGTGTGCTTGCCTTGGTCGATTACCACCTGGCCGTTCACCAGCACATAATCTATACCTTCCGGCGGCAGCGTGGGTTCCTGAAAAGTGGCGCGATCCTGAATGCGTGCCAACTCGAAAATCACAGCATCGGCCCACATGCCTTCTTTGATCGATCCACGATTGGGAAGCCGCAAGCGCGTGGCCGGCCAGGACGTCATCTTGCGAATCGCATCTTCGAGAGTGATTACGTGCTGGTCTCGAACATAACGCGCGATCAGCCGGGGAAAATTACCAAACGTCCGCGGGTGCTCTAATTCAGGCGGCGCTCCCGGCTTTGGATTAACAGCTTCGGCATCGCTACCCAGGCTCACCCATGGAAACTTCACGGCAGTCTCGATGTCCGCATCGCTCATCATGAAGTAGATGGCGCTCACGCGGGTCTTGCTGCGCGACACCAGGTCGAAAGCCGCATCGGCGGGATCGCGTCCCTTTTCAGTGGCAATCGCTGCGATGCTTTTGCCGACTAGCCGGGCGTCCTCATCGTTCGATGACGATGCCAATACAATGTGGTCCCAGCCGCCCGAAGCTTCCACTACATTCCACCAGCCGGGCGATCCGGTTTGCATCTCCTTCTTCAATCGCGCGCGAATTTCGGGATCCGCTAGCCGCTTCACCAACTCCTCCCCGCCGCCCTCGTGCGCCCACGATGGAATTACGGCCTCCAGTCCCGTGCCGCCGGCGGTGTAGAGATACATGTCCGCCGCTACGTCCACGCCGCGCGCCCGCGCCTGATCGATGAGTCGCCCTGCTTGCACCATCAGCTTGCCCCAGCCCGGCTGGTACGCGGCCTTCAAATGGAAAATTTCGACAGGGAGTCCACCAGTTTCGCCAATCGTGATGGCTTCCTGGATGGATTGCAGCAGTTCGGCGCCCTCGCCGCGCATGTGCGTGGCGTAGATTCCGCCATACTTGGCCGCAACCTTGGCCATTTCGATCAGCTCCGCTGTCGTTGCGTAGCTGGAAGGCGGGTAAATCAGCGCCGTGGTCATGCCCAGCGCCCCGTTCTTCATGGCGGTTTCGAGCAACCCCTGCATGCGAGTTAATTCTTCGGCCGTAGGCGCCCGCGCAACATAATGCAACACCTCCACGCGGGCCTACGCTTCGTTGTAGTAGGTGCCGAAATTCATGCTGATGCCGCTCTTCTCGAGCTGCGCGAAATACTCGGGCAGTTTCTCCGCCGCCACCACCGTTCCGCCCTCGCCGCTGATCCCTGTCGTTACCCCCATCCTCAATTTGCTTTCGGCAAGTCCACTTTGGAGCAATGCCTCGCCGGACTGATCCAGCATGTCGATCCAACCCGGAGAGACATACTTGCCGGTAGCATCGATTTCGCGGCGTCCTTGGCCCTCCACCTTGCCGATGCGCGCGAAGCGTCCATCCTTAATCGCGACATCAGCGCGAATCCACGGATTGCCGTTACCGTCCAGCACGCGCCCATTGCGGATCACCACGTCATATTCAATTGTTTGGGCGTGAACTGCAGCCGCCCCGAGCAACACACAGTACAACTTGTGTCGCGTTTTCATAAAGTCACGGTTACTCCCTCGGGTTACTTAGAAACTGTAATCTTTGCTTCGGATCATGAACCATGTCAGGTTACCGCGATTGGGAACGTACTCGCTCGGCATGAACATCCAATAACTTAGCCGTCCCAGAACCTGCCGCTCGAACAATGGTACGCAAGTTGCTTGAGATCATCGCGTGCCATCGGGCACTAACGAGGAGAACAAACATGCAAAAGATGCAGATGACACCCAATGGAATCGATGTATTAGTGATGGCGGAGCTGATGCGTTTGCAGCGGGACCAATCCGTGCTCGAAACCCTCTATCAGCGTCTGCCGGACGTCACATCCCAGTCGAATATCGACGCGAAGTTTCTTTCCCTGTGGTCCGACGTGGAGAAACGTGCCGACCGTTTGGAGTACATGCTCGACAGCATGGCGTAGGAGCGAATTTCACCACTGTGCCGGCTGCTCACGGTACGTAATACCTCGCGCCCTGATTTAGTTCTCTTTTTACGCTGGCCCTCGAAGTGCCTCTACAGCGGCCATGAGACTAGCCGCAATCCTGTTCTCCGTAGTGGCACTTCTCGGCCAGGACACGCCCGCGAAGAAGTTTACCGGAACGTGGGAGGCCCGATTCAACGGCGCCGTATTCTGCGTTCTGAAGATCCAGTCCGGCGATAAGCTGACGGGCTCAATGAGCGCAGTCGATATCGGCGTGGATGGGGAGGGAAATTTGAGTTCCGCGCAAGCCAAGGACGAGGAGTTTCCGATTCTCAAACCGAACATCGAAAACGACAGTCTGACTTTTGAGTGGACTGACGACCCCAATGAGGATCCACTAAAGTTCGAGATGAAGCTCACCGGCAAGCAAGAAGCACAGTTGCGTTTCGTAACTATGCCCGAAGGCGTCAAGATCAAACCTTTCTCCTTCACCAAGCGCGACTAGAGCATCAACTGCCCACCATTCACTTCCACCGTTTCCCCCACCATGAAACTAGCCGCATCAGACGCTAGAAACGCGATCACCGTCGCACACTCCATCGCCGTCCCCAGCCGTCCCAGCGGAATGGCAGCCACGAAGTTGCGTAGCATTTCGGGCGTCGAAAAAGCTTCATGGAAAGGCGTGTCGATCACCCCCGGCGAAACCGCATTCACGCGCACTCCATGCGGCGCCAGCTCCTTGGCCAGCGATTTAGTGAACGTAGTCAGGCCACCTTTCGCCGTCGCATAAGCGCCCGCGCCCGGTCCTCCGCCATTTCGACCCGCAATCGATACAACGTTGACAATCGCCCCGCGCTTTCGCTCCAGCATGGATGCCGCCACCGCCTGTGAGCAGAGCATCGCGCTCTTCAGATTCAGATCCATGATTTCGTCCCAACGTTCTTCGGTCAACTCCTGAATCTTCATGCGCTGGATCAGCGAGCCGGCATTGTTGATCAGAATGTCGATCGGTCCCAATTGCCCTGTAACGGTCTCAACCATCGAGCGCACCTCATCGGACCGGCGCACGTCGGCACGAATGATGATGGCCTTGCCGCCCGCTTGAGCAATCGTGTCGCGTACCTGTTCGGCGCCCTTCTGATTCGCGTGGTAGCCAATCGCCACCTGCGCCCCCATCTCAGCCATAAGCGTGGCCGCTGCCGCCCCGATGCCTGACGATGCGCCGGTAATGAGTGCGATTCTGCCTGTCAGATCCAAATAATTGCGCATGTGTAGCAAGGTTATCCTAACAGCATGCTCAAAGTCATTCCGGCCACCGAGCGCGACGTCCCGCTAGTCTTCAGCTTCATTCGCAAACTCGCGGAATATGAAAGGTTGTTGGATCAGGTGGTGGCCACTGAAGAACTCCTGCGCGAAGGTCTGTTCGGGGCGCACCCTGCCGCAGAGGTTGTCCTCGCGTACCTGCATGACCAGCCAGTGGGCTTCGCGCTCTACTTTCACACTTTCTCAACCTTCGTCGGCCGCTCCGGAATTTATCTCGAGGATCTTTTTGTGGAGCCCACCCACCGCGGTTTGGGCGTAGGCAAAGCGCTGTTGGCGTATGTCGCTAACTTGGCGGTAGATCGCGGATGCGGACGGTTCGAGTGGTCAGTTCTGGATTGGAACACCCCGTCCATCGATTTCTATAAGGGTTTGGGCGCGGTGCCCCTAGATGACTGGACCCGGTACCGCCTCACCGGCGACGCGTTGCATCGCGTGGCGAAGTTGTCCCCTTGCTGACGCGCGGGGCTCCCTCGTACACTCGAACAAGCAGTGTAGCCCCGCGCGTAAGCAAGGGGACAATTCTCTACCCCAATTGCGACGTGCAATTCGGACACCGCGTCGCCTGGATCGGAATCGACGTACGGCAGAACAGACATTCCTTCGTAGTCGGCGCGGCCAGCGCAGGCTGACGCTTCATCCGATTAGCCTGCTTAACCACCAAAAAGATGACAAACGCCACGATCAGAAATTCCACTACCGTATTCAAGAACAGTCCATACTTGATGGTCGCCGCGCCCGCTTTGTTCGCTGCATCGAGCGTTGCATAATGCCCGCCCGAGAGATCGATGAAGAGATTCTTGAAGTCCACCTTACCGTGCAGTACCCCAATGGGCGGCATCAAAATATCGCTCACCAGGGATGTCACAATCCTGCCGAACGCAGCGCCAATGATGATGCCCACCGCCATGTCCAGCACGTTTCCACGCATGATGAATTCTTTGAACTCTTTGAACATTGCCTTCCTCCGAGCGCTCATCATAGCACCAGCGGCCCGGCGTACACTTAGGAATTGAAGACACGTTGAAAACCTGGAAAATCACACTCGAGTATGACGGCACCAAGTACAGCGGTTGGCAGGAACAGAACAACGCGCGAACCGTGCAAGGCCAGCTCCGCAAGGCGGCTGAGGATTTCTTGGGAGCCAAGCTCGAGATCCAAGGCTCCGGCCGTACCGACTCGGGCGTTCACGCCATTGCCCAGGTAGCGCACCTCCGCTCACATCTAAAGCGCTCGTTCCCTCCACCCCACGAGATCCTGCGCGCGCTCAATGAGCGTCTGCCCTCCGACATTTGCATATTGGATGTCGAAGAAGAAAGCGACAAGTTCCACGCCCGTCACGACGCAGTTGCCCGTACGTACCTTTATCAGATCTCGACGCGCCGCACCGCGTTCTTCAAGAAATACGTCTGGTGGGTGAGGGAACCCCTGGACATTCCGCTGATGAGCCGCGCCGCACGCATGCTGGCTGGCCGCCACAATTTCGTTTGCTTCCGCGCGCCGGATCCATCGCGGCCCGATGAATCCACCATCGTCGTCGTGGATGACGCCGCCATTGAGGAGGACGGGCACCTGATCCTGTTCCGCATCACTGGCTCGCATTTTCTGTGGAGAATGGTCCGGCGGATCGTGGGCGTGTTGGTGAAGGTTGGCAAAGGCGAAATCACCCTGGAAGAATTCGCCGGTCTGCTCGATGGCCAGGCCGATCCGCGCTTCGATGTCGCAGCCTGGACCGCTCCCGCCTCAGGCTTGTTTCTGGAAAAAGTCGAGTATCCAGCCGAACGTTCCCGGCGCGCCAGTCCCTGAGATATACTCTTCGCAATGTCTATTCAAAAAGCGCTCGTGATTCGTCTCAGTGGCATCGGACTCGGTCTGGCCGGGCTATGGCTGGTGTGGTCGCAAGCGCAGCGGCCGCCCCTGACCATGGAAAAGGTCACCGACAATCTATACGTCATCATCGGCAACGGCGGAAATGTCGCAGCCATGCCAACCAGCGAGGGCGTCCTTCTGGTGGACGATAAATTCGCCGCGGACGCGCCCGAAATCCTGGCGGAAGTGAAAACCATCAGCGACAAGCCCATCCGCTACATCCTCAACACCCATCAGCACCCCGACCATACCGGCGGCAACGAACCTTTGATGGCAGCCTCGGCTGAAATCATCATCCACAAGAACGCACGCGCCAACATGGTGGCCGGAAAGATGCCCGGGCTCCCGCGCATCACCTTCTCCGATGAGACCCAGGTTTTTCTGGGAGGCAAGGAAGTGCTCGCGAAGCATGTCGGCCGCGGCCACACCAATGGCGACGCGGTGGTTTATTTCCCGTCCGAACGCGTGCTGCACACGGGCGACCTGTTCGTGAATGGCGGCGCGCCATTCATTGATTACACCGCGGGCGGCAGCATCGTCGAATGGGACCAGACGCTCGAGCGCGTTCTCGATTTCGACTTCGACACGGTCATTCCGGGTCACGGTCCTGTGGCCAAGAAGGCGGACCTGGTGAAGTGGCGGCAGACACTCGCGGCCTTGCGGGCCCACGCCAAATCAGCCTGCGCAGGCGGCGCCACCGATGTGCTGAAGCGAATGAATCTCGACGAACTGGGCATGAAACCAAGCCCTCTGTTCGAGCGCAGCATTCCAGGCCTGTGCCAGGAAATGGCCCAATAATCTCCGTTTCTCGTTTCTCGTTTCTGGTTTCTCGTTGGTGTTATCGTGTTTCTAGAGGACGTCCGTGGGGTTCCATCGCATCGCTGCACTGCTGGTTCTTTCCATCTTTGCAAATGCGCAGCCTGTTCCCACCTGGCACCTGACGCGGAGCGAGCGTTTCGAGCTGTATTCGCAAGGGGAAGACTCAGCGGCCCGATCGGCTCTGCTCTGGTTCGAGCAACTACGCGCATTTTATCTTCAGAAGACCGGCCTACCGCCTGAAAGCTTGCGGCCCGTTCGCGTAATTAACTTCCGTTCCGCCCGTGAATACCAACCCTACCGGCTTGGACTTGCCTCCGACGCACATTTTATCGGAACGGAAAACCAGGATTACATCGTGATGGCGGCCCTTGACGCCCGCCAGTTCCCAACCGCGGCCCACGAATACTCCCACTCCATTCTGCACGCCGCTGGTCTTCAGTTTCCGCCTTGGTTCGCTGAAGGATTGGCCGAATTTTTTTCCACCGTGCGTATTAGCGAGCGCGGCTGCACGCTGGGTGGTGACTTGCCGGCGCGCTCTCAATTTCTCGAACACCACGCCTGGATGCCGCTGGCGGATCTGATCGCATCGCCAGCGGATTCGGCCCTCCGAGACAATCGCGAGACGGCTGCCGTATTCTACTCCCAAAGCTGGGCGCTAGTGGATATGTTGGTTCTGTCTCCGCAATATGCGCCCAAGTTCGGTGAGTTGATTACTGCCCTTACCTCCGGCACGCCAGCCACCCAGGCGCTTCCAACCATCTACGGAAAATCTCTGAGCCTCGTCACCGGCGATCTCCACGCGTGGACAGCAATCAAACACCAGCCGGTTGGGCTTCAAGGAATTCAAGCAGGCCACATCCTGGCGCAAAACGTTGCAATCGAAACATCCATCGCGGTGACGCCTCTACAGGCACGCGCCCTCATGGCGGAAATTCTTCTGGCCGCAGGCGACCTGGATCGCGCCAGAACACTCTATAGCGACTTAGCGCGAGAGACGCCTCAGGATGCCGCAGTGCACGCCGCGCTGGGCAACATCGTTCTTAGGCAAGGCGACAACGATCGCGCCCGCGAGCAATGGAAGCTGGCCATCACTTTAGGCATTCAGGACGCAACGCTCTGCTATCAATTCGCCGCGCTCGGCGACCGTGCCGGCGTGCCGGAAGCGGAACTCCGCCCCGCATTGGAGCGGGCCGTTCAGTTGAAATCCGACTTTGACGATGCCCGCTACCACCTCGCGCTAATAGAAAAAAACGCCGGCCACTATGACGCCGCCATCGCCCATCTTCGCGCCATGCGAACCGTTGCGCCGTCGCGTGCTTTCAACTATTGGACCGCCATGACTGATGCGCTCCTCCAACTGGACCGGCGCGATGAAGCACGGGCCGCCTCAAAAAAAGCCATGGAACACGCCACCACCGCGGTCGAGCGTGCCCGAGCCACTCAGCTTGAATATTTCGCCGTGACCGATCTCGACGTCCAGTTCACGGTCGGCAAGAATGGCCGAGCCGAACTCTCTACCACCCGCGTACCCCATGCCACAGCCGATTGGAATCCATTTATCGAGCCGGGCGATAAAATCCGTCACGTGGACGGCGCCTTACGTGAGATCGAATGCAGCGGCGCCGTCACTCGATTCGTAGTCGACACCTCGGAAGGCCCCGTGACGCTCGCCATCCCCGACCCTGGCCACGTTCAGATGCGAAACGCTCCCGCGGAATTCACCTGCGGCCCGCAAAAGTCCACCAAGGTCGCGGTCGATTATGCCATCACCAACTCCGACGGCCTAGTGCGTGGCATGCAGTTCAAATAACAGCTGGGCTGCTAGAATAGATACATAACATCTGTTCCGCCGAGCGCACCGCGTTTTAGCCCGGAGGCCGTCATCCTTTGGAATCTTTTAAACACTGAATGTCCGCCGTCTCCAGTCAAATTGAGCTAGGGTTCGGAGTCCTATTTGAGGATCTCTACAACCGCGAGGGATTGGTTCGCCTGGATGGCATTTTTCTACACCACTTAACCGCCGCTGACCCGAGCCTGAACGCGCGTCTCGCCAATGCACGCTCCCATCCTGAAGCAATCGCCGCCAAGGACCGTTCCGAGCTGATTATCGAACTGGCCGCTCACGTTGAAGATTTCCTGGGCGAGCTTTTCGGCATCACCACTGAGATCCACGCGCTCGGCTTACGCCACAATGCGCTCGCGCCTCTGTTCGCCTTTAAACGCAAATTTATCCAGAAGCGGGCCATCTCCGGCGTCACTAAGGAACAAGTCATCGCCATCGACGGCCCTGCATTAGCCTCGGAGCTGGAATCGCTGTTCGGCGAGTCACTCACCCAGCAGGCATTCTTCCAGCATGTCTCGCACTGGCTCGAGAATGAAACCGAGCACGCGCCTCGCATCCAGACCGCCGCACGCTACGCTGCCTGGGCCGCGCTCTCACCCGCGGGAATTCGAAAGCATCACAGTGACGTTCTCTTCAAGGTGGCGCACAAACTCGATCAGCACCATCTGATTCCGGTGGAAGCCATCCAACTCAACGCCCTTCCCACGCTCCGGCTGCCCGCGGATCGCTGGCGGGATCGCCAGGGATTCAAGCTGACCGATGCGGGCATGGGCCTCGCCGGCGCCCTTGACCAGGCGCATTACTGCATCAAGTGCCACAATCAGGCCAAGGACAGTTGCTCATCCGGCTTGAAGGAAAAAACGGGCGAATTCAAAAAGAGCGCCTTCAACGTCACCCTGGCCGGCTGCCCGCTGGACGAAAAAATTTCCGAGCTCAACGTCGTAAAGCAAAACGGGAACAGCGTCGGCGCGATTGCCGTTGTCACCATCGACAACCCCATGGCAGCCGCCACCGGCCACCGTATCTGCAACGACTGCATGAAGGCCTGCATTTATCAAAAGCAGGATCCAGTGGACATCCCGCAGATCGAAACACGCACGCTGAAAGATGTTTTGGAGCTTCCCTGGGGCTTCGAGATTTACAGCCTCCTCACGCGCTGGAATCCGCTGAATTTCGAGCGCCCCGTTCCGCTTCCGCCCAGCGGTTACAAAGTTCTAGTGGTAGGCCTCGGCCCCGCGGGCTTCACGCTCTCGCATTACCTCATGAACGACGGACACGCCGTGATTGGCGTGGACGGCTTGAAAATCGAGCCGCTGCCCGAAGATCTATCGGGCGTCGACGCGTTCGGCGAGCGTACGCGCTTCCGTCCCATCCGCGACATCCAGGAGATCTACGAATCGCTCGACAACCGCGTCATGGCGGGCTTCGGCGGTGTCGCGGAATACGGCATCACGGTGCGCTGGGACAAGAATTTCCTGAAGATCATCCGGCTGCTCCTCGAGCGGCGCCGCGAGTTCGATATGTTCGGCGGCGTGCGCTTCGGCGGCGCCATGACAGTCGATAGCGCCTTCGAAATGGGCTTCGATCACGTGGCTCTATGCGCCGGCGCCGGTCGCCCCACCGTAATCCCCATGAAGAACGGTTTGTCGCGCGGCGTGCGGCAGGCGTCCGATTTTCTGATGGCGCTGCAGTTGACCGGCGCGGCCAAGGCCAACTCCGTAACCAATCTCCAAATCCGGATGCCTATCGTCGTGATTGGCGGCGGGCTCACAGCCATCGATACAGCTACTGAATCGCTCGCCTACTACGTCGTGCAGGTGGAGAAATTCCTCCAGCGCTACGAAACGCTCGTCGACGAAAAGGGCGAAGCCGAGATCCGCTCCACCTGGACAGAGGAGGAGGCCGAAACCGCCGAAGAGTTCATCGCTCATGGCCGCGCGATTCGCGCTGAGCGTGAGGCTGCTGCGCGTGAGGGTCGCGCGCCCAATCTCATCGCCCTGTTGAATTCGTGGGGCGGAGTAACGGTCGCCTACCGGCGCCGGCTGATCGATTCGCCCAGCTACACGCTGAACCACGAAGAAGTCTGGAAAGCTTTCGAGGAGGGCATCCGCTTCAGCGAGTGCCTGTCACCCCAGGAAGTCGAAGTGGACCGGGACGGACACGCTGCGGCGTTGCACTTGATTCGCCGATCGTTTGATGCGGCCACCGGCAAGATGACAGATTCGGGGGACCCGGTGCGCCTGCCGGCGAAATCGATTTTGGTCGCCGCGGGAACGCAGCCCAACACAGTTCTCGGCCGCGAAGACCCCGGCAACATTATGCTCGACGGCCGCTGGTTCCAGGCGGTGGACGAAAACGGCCAGCCCGTGCAACCCGAGCGAATCGCTAAGCCCAAAGCCGTGCGCGTGCTGACATCCGTTCGCCCGGACGGCCGCGGAATCAGTTTCTTCGGCGATCTGCATCCGTCCTTCGCCGGCAATGTTGTAAAAGCCATGGCCAGCGCGAAGCAAGGCTATCCCGTAGTCTCGCGCCTGCTCGCCACCCGAGCCCCGGCCGAACCAGCCCCCTCCGAATTAACGGCTCGCCTTAACAATGAGCTGCGCGCCGTAGTGAAAGACGTGATCCGACTGACGCCCACCATCGTGGAAGTCGTGGTCCGTGCTCCCATGGCTGCGCGCGCATTCCAGCCCGGCGAATTCTATCGGCTGCAGAATTATGAAACGCTAGCGGCGCGCGTGAACGGCACAACGCTGGCAATGGAAGGTCTGGCGCTGACCGGCGCGTCGGTGGATCGTGAAAAAGGGCTGCTCTCCACCATCGTGCTCGAAGTCGGCGGATCTTCCGATCTGTGTGCTCTGTTGAAACCGGGCGAGCCGGTGATCTTGATGGGACCCACCGGTACGCCGACGGAAACACCATCGCGCGAAACAGTCCTGCTGGTGGGCGGCGGCCTCGGCAATGCCGTGCTGTTCTCCATCGGCCAGCAATTGCGCGCCAGCGGCTCGCGGACTATTTACTTCGCCGGATACAAAAAGCTGATCGATCGCTACAAGGTCGAGGAAATCGAAAAAGCCGCCGACATCGTGGTGTGGTG
>CZKS01000348.1_pt1 | contig 31407 bp, 23 predicted proteins | sample 1122221 | NCBI WGS metagenome assembly CZKS01 (sample SAMEA3539301, study PRJEB10725) | soil metagenome | biome: tundra; feature: field; material: soil | place: USA | collected 2010-05 | depth 0.15 m
TCCGCGTTCAAGTGAAATCCGGTGCGAATGATGAACACGCCGGCATGCCCTGAGAGATCCATAGCGTTTGAACGATTCTACACCAGTGCCTCGACCGCCCGAGCTCGAGGCGCATTCGAAGGTGGCCGCAACTGACAGAGCGATACGCCGAGGCGGCGCGTTCATTCAGCGGCGCGGTGCAGCGATTGCTTGGGAGGGTGCAGGATAATTCTGTTTTCGATCCAATCAATCAAGCGGCGCCCCGAGCACGGGAAAAGTGTAACTTGGCGTGCCTGGCGCATCCGCGCATGGGCAGGTGGTCTTATTCGGCGGAGAGGGTGCATCCTTCGCAATATTGAATGACACTTGGGTATGGGATGGCGCCAACTGGATACAGAAATCGCCGCAGATCAGTCCGTCTGCTCGGTCCGGTCACGCGATGGCTTATGATACGCACCACGATCAAACGGTCCTGTTCGGAGGAACAGATGTGAATGACACCTGGGTGTGGGACGGTTCCAACTGGACCCAGCAGTTCCCGCAGACCAGTCCGCCGGCGCGGTCCGGTGATGCCATGGCCTATGATTCTGCCCACGATCAAACTGTCTTGTTCGGAGGAGCCACGTTTCTCCAAGGTCCGGGCGGCGACACCTGGACCTGGGAAGCGGGAGCGCCGCCATTGTCTGCTGCTCTCCAAGTCCAGACCGTAGCCGTTGTATCTTTCCGTGCGGCTGCCAGGATCTTGAACATAGAAGTAGGCTGTGCCGGGATCTCCTCCGCTCGGCAATCTCATCTTGTAGCGACCATCCCGAGTAAGGCGCCTGGCGATCCCGGTGGGTTGACCGGTCAGAGGAGAGAGCGGAATCAGATAGACATCGGCTGAGTATTTTGCAGTTTGGATCGCAATTGTACCGGTGGTGCTCATTGCGGCAGGCCACTCGTCAAGGGTGCCGAACGTGATCCGGCGGGGAGCGCCTTGGACGTGCCACGACCCCGGCGAGAGGCGGATTTCCCAGGCGTTTTGCCGGCCGGTTTTTCCAGCTCCAAACAGAACGCGATCGCCGGCCATCAGCGAGGGACCGGATATCCCTAATCCCGACGCACGCAACACGTCGCCGGCCCCCGTCGCCACCGGATTGCCTCCATCTACCGGCAGGGCAAACCATTCCCATTCGTCAAGAGTAGTGGCTTCAGGCCGTTTGGAACCCATGCATAGCAGCATGCGGCTGTCGGATGTCCAGATCGTTAGATCGTCCTTAAGCCTGCCCTGGGTGCGTTCCCAGTTGGACAATACCCGGGGCTGCCCGCCATCGGAAGAAATGATCATTAGGCGTCGGGAGGGCTGGCTATAATCGAAGTAAGCGATCTCACGCCCGTCGGGAGAGAGGGAGGCGCCGTCGATCAGTCTCGATCTGATCAATACATGAGCTTGCCCGCCCAGCGTCGCGATCATCTCGATGGTCGAAGTTTTCTCGCGGTCCACAGGCGTCGTCATATAGAGGAGACGGGTGCCATCCGGGAAGAAACCCGGGTCGGAGACCGTTTCGCCGGAATGTGTCAATTGAATCGGGTCGCCGCCGCCCACCTGCTGAAGCCACAATTCCCGATTGTTGGTGCGGTCGGAGATATAGGCGACGAATTTGCCATCGGACGAGATGGCCGGCGCGGAGTAGGAGTGTCCGTCATCGGGAGATAAGCGCACCAACTCCGGCCCTTGGGGCGAAGTATCCCCGCGGTGGCTCAGCCAGGCGAAACCCAGGGCGGCTGCCGCAATTATCCCGCACCCGCCAGCTACCGCTGGCCACAACCAGCGTCGCGCTCCAACGCCAACAGCCAAGATCGGACGCATCAGTTTCCCCGACTTCGACTCGTCGCGCAGTTCCTCCAGCGCCAGCTTCACATCCGCCATGTTCTGGCTGCGCCGGTTGACGTCCTTCCGCAGGCACCGCGCGATCAGACGCTCCAACTCAGGCGGCGTGGTCGAAGAGATTTCGCTGGGCGGCTTGGGGTCCTTCTCCATGAGCGCGGCCAGCGTGGATACTCGCGACTCGCCACGAAACGCGCGCTGCCCGGTGATCATCTCATAGAGCACCGCGCCGAAGGAGAAGATGTCGCTGCGCGCATCCACCGGCTTGCCTTCGGCCTGCTCCGGCGACATGTAGGGAACGCTGCCGACGATCATGCCCTCTTCGGTGACCGGTTGGTCCAACACCAGGGTCCGGGTCCCTTCGTCTGCTTCGACAGCGAACAAGGCGGCGGGCGCGGACAACTTCGCCAACCCGAAGTCCAGTACCCTGACGCGACCTTGCGCGTCCACCATGATGTTGGCGGGCTTGAGATCGCGGTGTACGATGCCGGCGGCGTGGGCGGTGGTAAGCGCGCCGGCCACTTGCGCCGCAATGCGCAACGCATCAGTGAGCCGCATGCCTTTCGCCGGGATCAACTCGTTCAGCGGTTTGCCTTCCACCAGTTCCATGACGATGAAGGTTCGCCCGTCCTGCTCGCCAACTTCGTGGATGGTGATGATGTTGGGATGATTCAGTGCAGAAGCAGCTTTGGCTTCCTGGACGAACCGGGCGCGGCGGCCGGCATCTTCTGAGCGCGCTTCGGCCAGCAGTTTGATGGCGACCAGGCGTCCCAGGCGCGTGTCCCTGGCTTTGTAGACTCGGCCCATGCCGCCTTCACCGATCTTTTCGAGCAGGGAGAAATGCCCCAGCTTGGTGTTGTCCATGTCGCTCTATTCTAATCCCGGCAACTATCAAGCAGGTTCGTCTGCTTGGAATGCGGTAGAAGGAGAAGAGACTGACCAGGATCTTGCGGGGCCAAAAGGGGGCAGGCCGGGCGCGGGAGCATTCAATGACTGCCGCACCAGACCTCCTCCGACGCAGACGCCAGGCAAAAGGGCAAGCGAACTAATGCTGTGGTTTGACCCAGATCACCAGTGGCTCCCGCACTCGAACGCCGTCAACCGTAAGAGAGACTATCACAGCGGCTGCTTCCGCGGTCTGGATGTCCGCGGAAGATATCCTGATCTTCACTGACGTGACGCCGATGATTTCACCGGGATTGCTCTCGATTGCGACAAAGCCCGCTCCGTCGGCCGTGACGGATACCGGGAACGGGGTCGCAGGATTGGTGGCAATTGCACCCGTTGCCGGATGACCGCCTGCCACTCCGAGACCGTTCAAATAGAGCTTGATAACGCTCCCCAAATCTGCTGGGTTGGAGCAACTATTGAAGCTTCCATCGGAATTGCTCGCCACAGCCAACAGATTGGCGGCTTGGGGCCGAGCCGTTTGCGAGGCCGCGTTCTGAACGGGCGTTCCCGTAAGGGCGAGTTTATGCAGCCCCCCGATCTGCTTCACTTTCTTCGTTCGCTGAATGCCCGGATTTTTGATTGCGTGGGCTTCATCTATTACGACATAGTTCCATGGGATGTCCGCCAGTTCATCGAAATCATTTGCCGCAACCGTGTAGCTGGTTAGGACGATGGCTGCGAAGTACATCCCGTTGAGCATCCCCCTCCGATTTGGCCCCCTGTATTGGACGACAGAAGTCCCTGGGAAGAATCGCTTGATTTCCGCCTCCCAGTTGGCCATAACGGAGACGGGACAGATAATGAGCGACGGGTGGTGGGATCCACGCGCCTTGATCTCCCTACTGTGCAAGATCACCGCCAAGGTCTGGAGAGTTTTCCCCAAACCCATGTCGTCTGCAAGGATGCCGTTCAACCCGAAACGACGTAGGAAGGCGAGCCAGTTGTAGCCGTGCTGCTGATATGCGTAGAACTGGTAACAATTCTTCAAAGAGTCAGGGGGGGCGACGGATTCGATGCCCTGGAATGTTGCTAGCTGCTGGAGGAACTGGGCGTATGATTCGGTCTGCTCGATCTGGCCGAGTCGTGAAAGGGATTCGAGCACTTGCTCGCGCTCCGAAGCCGGGAAAGTGAACCCGTCTGCTCGCGGAGTAAGATGTTGCTGCTGAACCGTCTGCTCGATAGCGGCGAATTTCTCGTGGTCGATTTTGACCCAAGAATTGGAGCGTCGAACCCATTTCAGGTGTCGTCCGGGTTCAACTGGACATCGAACTCGACCTTCGCGGAATGCGCCTGGACGGTACGCCCACTGTCCTGATCGACGACGGCTACACCCTTGGCCGAGTATTTCCTTACCCAGTCCGCAACGGCTCTCGGACGCAGCCGCAGACGTCGCCCCTGAAACTCGCTCCTAATCTCCTGAACCGAATTGGGCACCCTCACTCGGTAGCCAAGAATGAAATGGGTACCATGACCAACTTGCTGATCGTTAAGCTGTCGTCCACCGAGCCAGAACTCGGGCCAGACTTCAAGTTGGCCGGACGGCACAGTTCGAGAGACGAGGCGCACCTCAACTTTCTGGGGTGAAATCCAACTCCACAGTTTCTTTCCGATGCCTAACAATGGTGGCATCTACGCGCCCACAACCTCCCAAAATCCATGAGATTTGTTCATTCTACTTCCCTTTAGGGAGGGCGGGTTCAAGATTCGGAATCCGAAGTATTCCCAGCGAGAAGGGCGGCGTGGCGGCAAGCGGTACCTCATCGTTAGAAAATGAGGAGTGACGCAACCGATGAACCCAAGACCACTTCTACATCTTGAAGGTGCCGCCGTCTTTGTCGCCAGCCTCTTCGCCTACCATTCGAGCCACGGTAATTGGATCCAGTTCGCTGTGCTCTTTCTGTTACCGGATATCTCGATGATCGGCTACGCCATCAATGCTCGTGTCGGAGCAATCACCTACAATGCAATCCACACCTACATCGGCCCTTTGGTGTTGGGCGGGTACTCTCTCTTTGCTGGCCAGCATTTGCCCTTGCTATTGGCGCTCATCTGGATCGCTCACATCGGTTTCGATAGGATGTTAGGTTTTGGATTGAAGTACCCGAACCGATTCAAGGATACTCATCTGGACCCGGAGCGTCACACGGTCGGGAGTTTCAATTGAAAAGGATTCTGGACTTTGTGGTTGTCGCCTCCGTTGTATGGATCGTGGAAGCTACAATATGCCCGCATGAGTGGTGTGCGAAAGCGCCGGTCCTCGTTCGGCACCGGCCCGAAACGTACTCGGCCTTACTGCCAGCGATGCGCGGTGCGTGTCATGTACGCGAGGAACACCACAGCCGGGCAGTGGCGAGCAGACGGGCGGGTATCTCGTGCGTGAGAGCGTCACGTTTGACGGTGGTTCCAGGGGCATTGGATTTGATGGGAAGGGCGAGTCAGCTGAGATAGCTCAGCGGCTCGAAAGTTGGCAGCGGGCCGGCGATGAACGCCTTTGGAAGATAATCATCTCGCCGGAATTTGGCGATAAAGCCGATCTTAAAAAGTTGACGCGCGATGTGCTGGCTCAGCACTAGAAATCCTCCGTCTGGCCCGCTTTGTCGACGGCCCGGGACAGGTACACGCATTGGCTGCGAAGGTCTCCGACGACTGCCAATCCTGCCATAAGCCCATCATCGCCAGTTCTGGCCGCGTTTGTACCAGAGCCGTAACCAGATCAGGATCTCAGCAGAGGTGCGATTTCAGAACGTGAATCGCCCCGCCACCTGGATACGTCGCGGGCCCTGACCCACGTCGAGGATTCTGCCAAACGTTGGATCGCTGAGATTCGTGTCGGGATCAGACCGTCCGGAGCGATTGAACGCGTTTAAAAAGTCGCTGCGCAATTGGAGGAACATCCCCTCGCGGATGGTAAAATTCTTGAATACACCGAAGTTCTCTGTGGGGTTCCTGGGCCCGCGAAGATTACCGAAGAACCGAGGCGCAGTGCCTGGCCGCAGCACCACCCCGTTCGGCGTCGTGGGCGGCTCAGCAAACGCCGCGGGATTCAGATATGCCTCCCCGGTCCCCCCAGCGTAATCAAACGGACCGGATGAAGAAACCTTGAGAGGCACGCCGGTCAGCACATCGCCGCGGACGTCTCCGTTGAACCAGTATCCGGCGCCGCTCAATCCGGACTCGATGTAGAGCGGATCGCCGGATTGGTAGATCTGTATCCCCGTGACCGTCCATCCGCCTAAGACCTGGTTCACGATGCCACCGCGGTTCAGGTATTGCCTGCCCTTGCCAAGAGGAAGTTCGTAAATCCAAGTTATCTTCAAAACCTGCGGGCGATCGAAACTGGCAACCGATTTCTCCAGCTTCCGGTTGTAAACGTCCTGAGAGTTGTTGCCGTAATACAGCGCGCTGTCCGTATTGGTGAGGGTTTTTTGGAACGCATAGCTCACCAGGAAGCTGAGTCCCTTCCCGGTCCGATGCGTCACCAACAACTGCGCTGCGTCATAGTGTGAAGTCCCCCAATTCGCGAACTGCGACACCACGGCACCGCCGGCAAATTGCGGATACGGAAGCAGCGCCTGCGCCACACTCCCGGTGAAGCCGGCGTATGGCAACGGAATGTTCGGATGCTGGCTGATATCATCCAGAAGCGCATCTCCCAGCGCGAGATACTTCGGGTTGAGCTGGTTCAGGTTGTTGAAGTCCGGCGCGCTCAGCCGCGTTCCTTTGTTTCCCACATAGTTCGCCGACACCGTCGTGCTCTTGGGCAACAGAAACTGGAAGCCCAGTGTGTAGTTCTGCGCGTACGGCTGCCGGTTCGAGTTTGAGGCAACATAATTGATCCCGTTGCCATTGTCCAGGGTCGGGTCGATGGCCGGAAGCGTGTGGGTGTATGCCGGATAGCCGTTGTCCCAATAGAACACCGGATTGCGTGTGCTGGTCTGAAAGTTATTCGCTCCGTTGTAGCCGTCAATACTCGACAGGCCGAAGTTGTTGGAAATGGGCGGTGAGTAATTGATTCCGTAGCCGCCTCGCATTACCATCCATGGTTTAATCTCGTATGCGAATCCAACCCGCGGTCCGAACTCCTTCCAATTCGTGTTCTGAAATGAGTCGCGGTGCAGTTGGCTCAAGAAGATCAGGGCCCCGGGGTAGTTACCGGCACCTGGATTAGGCAAGGTCGGATCCAGGCCCGACGAGCGATGATCGACTTCATACAGCGGGCCGACGATGTCCCAACGCAGGCCCAAATTGAGCGTCAGCCGGCGGCTCACCTTCCAGTCGTCGGTCAAATAAAACGCCGGGGTCAACCAGCGTGACTGTGGCAGAACCGGAGAGATATTTTGCGACGCTTTGGCGGGAGCGCCCAGCAGGAAGCTGGCGAACGAATAGCCGGTTGACTGCAAATTGCTCGGGTCCGCGGTCTGGCCGGGACCGAAGACGAAAACGCCCGAGGTGTTGCTTATCGGGTCCTGATTGTAAAAGTACTTGCGCACCTCGAGTCCGAACCGGACATTGTGCGTGCCGTGTATCCAGGTTGTGTCGTTCTGCACAATGTAGCTTCCGTTGGGCTCGTTGCCCGCGTTGCTGCGGCCTAGCGTGGTCAGCGAACCACCCTGCACGGTGGTTCCAGTGAAGCCTATCTGAGGAAAGGTGGTTTCCGCTACGCCGGTGAGCCCTATTTTGCTGGGCCAATCCTGCCCGAACGAAGCCGAGTTGTTTGAATTCAGCAGCCGGTTGTAACCGAAGCCAAAATGGTTCAACCAGTGCGCGCTTATCGTCCAGTCTTCCGTCGCTCTCGCGATAATGCCGTGAATCTCTTGCAACGCATAAGGCCCTGTAGCGCTTCCCGGAATCGGCTCGTACGCGTTGCGCGCGCCGTTGTCTCTGTTTCGCTGGTTAGAGTTGATGAACACCGATACCCGGTGCTTGTCGTTAATCACTTGGTCCAGTTTCCCGCCATAGGTGTCCAACGTGAATAGAGGCTGGCTGTCGATACCCGGATAGTTGCGCAGAAACGTTCCGAAGATCGGATTGGGAATGGGCGCCAGCTTGAGAATGGCCGCCGAAACTTTGCTGATGTCGGACAGCGGAATGATGTTTCCGGGAAACGGAGTCCGCACAAAGCTGCCATTGGCTAATGTCACCGTGCTGTGCGGGTCGTAGATGGCCCCGAACACCACCGGGTTACCGGCCGCATCCGTACCAATAGTGGTTCCGGAATTCGGATTGCCCGTGAATGCGGGATTCAGAAGACTCGAAAAATTGCCGTCCTTGAAGTCCGAATTGGGCAGGGTCTTCAGGGATCCGATGCCCTCACTCTTAGTGCGGGTCCCTTCATAGCTAAAGAAGAAGAAGGTTTTGTTCTTTCCGTTGTACAGCTTCGGGAAGAACACCGGACCGCCGAAGGACCCGCCGAAATTGTTCTGCTTGAACACATTGTTGGATTTCGGAATTCCGGTTGCGTTGTTGTCGAACGAATTGGCATTGAGCGCGTTGTTAAACAGGTACTCATAACCGGTGCCGTGATATTGATTGGTGCCGGACTTTATGTTGAAGTTGGCAACCGCAGTCAAGCCTCCGCCATACTGGGCGCTCAGCGTCCCGGTTTGCAGAGTGAAATCGCTGACGGCGTCTACACTGGGAGTATACTCCGCGGTGTCACCGGCGATGTCCGCGCGTCCGATGGACATCCCTTCAATCAAAACCTCGTGCGTAAAGTTAGGACCGCCGTTGATCGAGCCCTGAAAGGAGCATCCAATTGCCCCCGGCAGGCTGTTGAAGATGAAGGCCTGGATCTGGCGTTGGCCGCAATCGCTGCTGTCGATCGGCCAGGTGCGGAATTCCTCGGGCGTTACCGAGTACCCGATTTGTGAACTCGACGTATCCAGGTGCGTCTCATTCGCATCGACCGTGACGCTCTGTGTAACATCACCCACCTGCATAGCCACATTCGCCGTAACGACCGCCGCTACTGAAACCAGTACCGGCTCGACGACTGCCGTCTTGAATCCCGCGACTGTTACTGTCACCCGATACGTCGCCGGCGGCATATACGGAATGCGGTAGATGCCAGCCGTGGTTGTCGTCGCCTTGAACTCAAGGCCGTTCGTCGAATCCTTCGCCACCACCTCAGCGTTGGGAACCGCCGCTCCGCTCGGATCCGTGATTAATCCCGTGATCGCCCCGCGTTCTCCCTGCGCGAACAGAACACCCAGCGCTGTCAAGGTCAACACTACCGCGCTTACGAAGATCTTCATTCCCCCCAGCCTCCCTAAATGTGCATTGCAACTTATGTTATCGATGCCCGCCAGACAGATTGCTGGATTTTGCCTTACCTTCAGTAGACGATTCAAGGGGAACTCACGGTGAATTTACCGTAAGAGTACTCGCCGTATCAGCCTGTTACGCAATCGATACAATTGGCGGGCGGGCCTGTGGGAGGTGAGCCGTCCGCCGTGTTATACTCGCCAGAACAAGGTCAAGCTTACTGTTAGCTTACGGCCTAAAATGAAGGAACTAGCAACCACTCGGCTTACGGCTGATTTCCTCACGGACCCGCGTTGGGAGCTGGCGCAGAGAGTCGCCAACGCTTCCAATTTCCGTAATTGCCCGAAGCTCCGCGCTTTCTTTCTGTATATTTGCGAGAACGCTCTTCTAGGCCGCCTCGAGAACGTCCGTGAGCAACCCATTGGAACTCGCGTCTTCGGCCGCGCACCCGACTACAATCTCAACGAGGACAACATCGTCCGGGTAGAGGCGCGCGAACTTCGAAAGCGCCTGGAGACTTATTTCGCCGGGGAAGGCCGCAACGAGCCGCTCATGATCCAGGTTCCGAAGGGCGGGTATGTGCCGGTTTTCAAGCTGCGCGAACAGACGCCAGATGTCGCTGAGCCGGTGGCCCGGGCGCCCGTCGCGGCGGTTCTTCCAACGGAGCCAAAACCGAGAGCACCCGGCTGGTGGATGCCCGTGCTGCTCGGGAGCCTGGCGGTCCTGATCGCGGCCGTCTTGTGGCTGGGACTGGAAAACTGGCGGTTACTCCAGCGATTCGAGCCGCAGGTGAGTGCTCGCTCGGCCGCTGCCGCCGAGGACTATTCTTTCTACGGCGAACTCCTCGGCAACTTGGGCGCGACTCCCAACCGGGAAACCCTGCTCGTGCTAAGCAACCCCAAAGTGGTCCTCTACTACGGCGCCCCGTCGAACCAGCCGATCCCCACAATGCCCGGCCACACCATCCCGGCACCGAAAGAACTCAAAAGCACTTTCGATGACGCCCTGAATAACATGGACCAGAACCAACCCTTCCAGTTCCTGCACGCCACGCGCGAAGACTACACCGGAATGGGCGAGGCTGTAACTGCATTCCACGTGGGCCGGCTCATGCAGTCTTTGCAACGCCCGGTTCGTCTCACGCAGGGGCGCTTCCTGAACTGGGACCACGTCCGGAAAGGGGACCTGATTCTGCTCGGTGGGCTGCAGATCAACGACTGGGCCTATCACAACATCTTCAAGTCCAATTTCAATTTCGAAGATCGTGGGATCGAGAACGTGAAGCCGCTCTCCAGTGAGCAGAAGCAGTATATGCCGCACGCCGGGCCTGGGTCTTCTGTCACCGATTACGGCGTGATCCGGATGGCCACTTCACCGTACGGTTTCAACATGCTCCTGATGGCCGGCTGCTCCAGCGCAGGCTCCGCCGGCGTAGGTGAGTTCTTCTCGAACCCCGAAAAAATGAAGTCCGTCTACAACCGCATTCGCGCCGTGGCGCCCGGCAAGGCCTTCCCCACGAATTGGGAAGTCTTGGTCCAGGTCAACGTGCGCGACGCTCTGCCTGTGGAAACCGCGGCCATCGCGCTACGCCCGGAGCCCGCGGCGCGCTAACGTCATTAGAGGGGAGATGCATGCCTCGCCCTGCTAAGATGGCCATGAGACGGACCAATGAAGTTGACTTGCCTGGCATTCGCGGCTGTGTCGTATTCCTTTGCCTCTGACTGTCTGCAAGTGGATCTCGATTCGCCCGACACCCGCGACCGGTTCCACGAACTGGACAAGAAGGCTCAAGTGGAGTTCCGTCACGGCGAGTACGCTCAGTCCGCCGAAGACTTTCGTCAAGCGGCCTGCCTGGCCCCCGACGATCTCCGCAGCTATTACACGCTGTACGGTACCGCCATTGGCGCCCTGGCGGCAGGAAATCTCCGCAGCGCCATCGAGCGACTGAAACAAGCCGATCGCCTCCGTCCCGATTACCCGCTGCCACTGGCCATGCTGGTAAAGGTCAGCTTGCAATCGCCGGATCCGGATCAGGTGAAGGAGTTCCTAAGGCTGGCCGCGGAACGCTTTCCGCGCGCCGGTAAGCTTCACGCCGAGTTTGTCAAAGATCTCCTGCATCAGAATCGGCTGGATCTGGCATTGGCCGAAGTTCTGCGATTCGAGCAAACGGGTGTCCAGGATCCCGAGTCCGCCCTAACGCTGGCGGTCATCGAGAACAATGCCGGCGCTTTTGGCGACGCCTGTCGGCATGCTCAAGCCATCGAACAGCAATCGGAACTGCCCGCCGCCGCGAGAGCTTCCGGTGCGACGGTGGCCGGCTTGGCTTACGAAAATCTGAACCAGTACACGGAAGCAATTGAGCATCTGAGGCGTGCAACCGAACTTGCTCCCGAGCGCGAAGATCCATATCTGTACCTCGCGCGTGTGTACGGAAAGAAGCATAACTTCCCGGCGATGGTCGCGATCCTGGAACAGGCGAGGAAACAGATTGCGGGTTCGGTAAAGATCGATCTCGCGCTCGGCGCCGGCTTGGTTTCCGTGGAGCGCTACGCTGAGGCAATCCAGAAGCTCACCGAAGTGGTGCGAAATTCGCCGGACGAACTGGAGGCCTATCCAAACCTCGCGGAGGCCTACCGCAATACGGGTGAGCCCAAGCTCGCCACGGATACCATGCGAAAGCTCGCTCAGCGCAAGCCGGATTACCCCATGCTTCATCTGGTGATTGCGCGATCCATATCGCAGGAAGATCCGGTTGATTCCGTGGGCGTGTTGCAGGAACTCGATCTAGCCGAAAAGGCAACGCCCGATGATTATGACGTCTGCTATCTGCGCGGAAAAGTCTACCTTGGTATGAGCAAGTTCACGGAGGCCATAGCGAGTTTGCTGCGCGCCATCGAATTGCGGCCAACGGATTCCAGCGCGCACTACCAGCTCGGCCTCGCATACAACAAGTCTGGACAGCGCGCCCTCGCCGCACGGCAGTTTGAGGCCGTGAAATATTTAGAAAGCCAGTAGGCGTTCAGCGCACCGAACAGTGTACCGGCAAGCAGTAATTCATCTCGTAACCGTCTTTCCGCGCGGGGTCGCGTTTGATGGGTTGGCTGCCCGCGTCGTCGGTGGCGCGGCTCATGAGCACGTGGTCGCCTGGCGTGGCGCTCCACAAATACTTCCAGCGTACCCAAGTGAACCGTTTGGGAGGCGCTTCGAATTCGGCCGGCGTCCAGGAGCCACCCGCATCCGCGCTCACATCCACACGGCGCACCATGTCCGCGCCCGTCCATGCGAAGCCGCGAATCACGTGCCGGCCGGCGAGGAGCTTGGAATGATCCGCCGGCCAAGCGATCGCGGACTTGACCAGGACGTCGGTTAGCCGCGTGACGTCCACCTGGCCGCCCGGACGTTTGAGCAGGCGATTGTAGAGCCTGCTCATGCCGCTCGACTCAAAATTCGGCGCGGCGTCCGTGGGACCGAGAACGACCATCCGCTGGAGCCACTTGACCGAATCCATACCGTACCAGCCTGGGAACAACGCGCGTGCCGGAAAGCCGCTTCGCCGTGGCAAGAACTGCCCGTTCAGCCGGAAAGCCAACAGGCTTTCGGGTTGCAGACATTTTTCCAGGGCAACAACCTGGCAATAGGGAAGCTCAGGCGAATTCTTCATCAGCCGCCCGGAATCCGCTCCCTCGAGCAGTACAGCTCGAGCGTCGCGCGCAACTCCAGCTTGTTCCAGAAGGCGGGCGAGCGGCACGCCTTCCCAAACCACATTGCTGGCTGCCGAACCGTCGGGCGGGCTGCCGGCGCACTCCAGCACGGCTTCCAGTACCTTCGTGGTGGATTCGAGAATATCGGACAGGGTCAGATCGAGCCGACGCTCGACGCGCCCTTCAACCTTGAGACGCCACGAGCTCAACGACAGTTCGGGTTCGCGGAAATGATCGCGCACGAAGCATCGGTCCGCGGGAGTGACCGATCCGGCGACGCCTTCGAGTGGGAAGGTGAAGTTCAGCGGTTCGGTGGTCGAGAGCACCTGCGGTTCCGAGGAGGAGAGCTCCTGCCCAAACATCTCCTGCCCAAACATTGAACAGACGCCAGGCAGCAGCAGCAATTCCCTGCGGGTCATAAGGTGCGGGGCGCGCAGACACCCGCTTGGGTCTCATTATAAAGCCAGTTGATGCATGAGCGAAGCGATGCCTGTCCGACAGCATTCACGGCGTTGCTGTTTCGCCCACCGTGAACGCTATCAGTGCATCCGCCGGACGGCTCCCGAATTGCCCTCCGCCGCCGGCCGCGATCACGACATATTGTTTCCCATCGCGGGCCTGATAGGTCATCGGTGTTGCGTGGCCGCTGCCATCGATCTCGGCGGCCCAAAGCTCACGGCCGGTGCGAGAATCGAAAGCGCGGAAGCGGTGGTCGTTCGTCGCCGCAATAAATACCAGGCCTCCCGCGGTCGCAATTCCGCCGCCAATGTTCGATGTTCCGGTATTATGTATGCCCTTGGCTTCGAGTGCTTCCGTGATTCCGAGCGGAACTCGCCAGGCAATCTCTCCCGTGTCCACCTCGACGGCGGTTAGCAGTCCCCATGGAGGCTTTACGCACGGCCAACGATTTGAGTCCCAGAAACGCGCGTATTCTCCTGAAGAACTGGTGCGCCCGTAACGGACCGGCGACCCCTTCGGGAGTTCCTCCATCCAGCCTACGGCTCCGGTCTCGTTCGTGTTCACGAAAATGTATCCGAGGTCCGGATCGAATGACACACCCGACCATGTCGCGCCGCCTAATGTGCCAGGGAATACCAGCGATGGTTTCAGCCCATAGGGCGTGTATCTCCCCTGGTTTTCGAACTGCTCGAAAAGTTCGGCGCAGAAACGATGCGATTCCGGTGTGACATCCGTAATGTCGTCGCGTGTCACGCTGCTACGTGATAGCTGCGGTGGTTTTAGCGGGATCGGCTGGGTGGGCCAAGTGGATTCGCCGGGAACATCGCTTTTGGGCGCAGGTTGTTCCTCCACCGGGTAAAGCGGTTTCCCGGTGACACGATTCAGGATGAAGACCAGTCCCATCTTGGTTACCTGGACCACGGCAGGAATGTCGCGCCCGGCTCGGCGAACGGTGATCAATGCCGGCGGCGCGGGCGGATCGTAATCCCACACATCGTGATGTACGAACTGGTAATACCAAAGCAATTTGCCGCTGCGGGCATCCAGGGCAACCAGACAGTTGCCATAAAGGTTTTGCCCTTTGCGATCGCCCCCATAGAAATCGTAAGCGGGAGATCCGATGGGCAGAAAGACCATTCCGCGCTCGGCATCCACGGTCATGATCGACCACACGTTGACACCGGTGCGATCCTTCCAACTGTCGCCTTCCCAGGTGTCGTGGCCTGGTTCCCCCGGCTGAGGAATGGTATGAAACTGCCATACCAGCTTGCCGGAGCGCACGTCCCACGCCCGTACGTCCCCGCTCGGTCCGCTGCCAGGGCGCTCAGGTACTTCGGCGCCGGTGATCACCAGATCGCGATAGATGGCCGGCGGCGAGGTCACCGCATAAACCGCGTCGGGAAATCGATCCGCGACTCCGGCGCGCAGATTCACTTGGCCCTCTTTTCCGAAGCTGGGAACGGGCTGGCCGGTTTTGGCATTCAGCGCGATCAGCCGGCCGTCCAGCGAACCAAACAGGATTCGCGGCGGCGTGCGCTGGTCGCCTGGCCAGTACGCCACGCCGCGATGCGCGCGAGAACTGGCCTCGCCGCGCCACTTCGCCTGCGGATCAAAGGCCCAGATCTCGCGGCCGGTTTCCGGTTCGAGCGCGATCACCCGATTCGCAGGCGTTGAAAGATACAGAGTGTTTCCAATCACCAGTGGCGTAGTTTCAAAGGCCACGGCGCGAGGGGACGACCCCGCCGCTTTAGGCTCGAGCAGTTCGCCCGTGTGATAGGTCCAGATGCGGCGAAGGGTGGAAACATTAGCGGTGTTAATCTGCTTCAGCGGCGAGTAACGCATGCCGCCCGCGTCATGGCCGTAAGCCGGCCAATCCGTTTGAGCGCCCAGTGTGGCCGCTAGCGCTGCCGTGAGCATGATTCTAGATAGGAACATGATTCAAGTGAAAGTAATCCATCGAAGATAAACTATCATTAGCAGAAAGCGGACTCTGTAGTTCAGCGTGGCTCTTCGATCGAGACATACCGGTCGGCGGGCAAGTTCTCCAGAAGCTGCTTCGTTCCCGACGGCCATTCAATTTCCAGCCGCTTGACCCGTTCCGCGCTTCCCAATCCGAAGTGCACCGTGCGGTCGCTCGAGGACGCATATCCAACCGTGGTGGTCACACGATTCCATTGCTCGCCCCGATCCGTCACCAGATGCACACGCGCTCCAATCGCATCGCGATTACTTCGAGTCCCGCGAAGGCACAACGCGATCCAGTGTCCCGTTCCAGCGGAGGTGTTCCACAAGATAAGGGGCGCTTCGTTGAGGCGCGTGACTACGATGTCGACGCGGCCGTCGCGGTCAAAATCCGCGAACGCCGCGCCGCGATGAAACGCCTCGCCAGGCAATACCACGCCTTGAAAGGTTCCATCCCCGCGGCCGAGAAAGACGCTATTCGGCTGACGGGATTGGCGGCTGGAGTTAAGCTCTGCGTTGTCCATCACGTGGCCGTTGGCCACGAACACATCCTTGAAACCGTCGTTGTTGAAATCGAACAGGCCCGCGCTCCAGCCCGACCACGGTAAGCTGGCTGGGCCAATGCGGCTAGGGTAGGTCATGTCCGCGAAAGCGCGGCCGTCCAAGTTTCGATAAAGAGGATATGTCTCGTTGGAGAGGGCGGTGACGACGATATCCTCCCGGCCATCGTTATCGTAATCGCGAAAGTCCACGCCCATGGAGGAGATGGCCTTGCCGTCGTCGTTATAGGCCACGCCAGCTTCGACGGCGCGCTCCTCAAACGCGCCCTGACCGTTGTTGCGGAACAGGAAATTCGGGACGGCATCGTTGGCGACAAATACATCCAGGTACCCGTCACCATCGTAGTCGCCAAACGCCAGACCCAGGCCCTTGCCGGCATGCGCGGCGATACCTGACTCACGGGAAACATCGCGGAATGTTCCGTCCCCCCGGTTGCGATAAAGCAGATTCGGCAGCGGCTCGTAGTACTTGGGATGACAATACATGCGGTATCCCGGCTTCGGTTCGCCACAGTATATCTCGGTGGCTGGATTCCAAGCCACGTAGCGCGTCACGAAGAGATCGAGCTGTCCGTCGTTGTTGTAGTCAAACCAGCCCGCGGACATCGACCAGCCATGATTTCCGCCCAGTCCAGCCCGATCGGTTACATCCTCGAAGGTCCCGTCGCCTTTGTTGCGATAGAGGATGTTGTAGTCAAGGCCGGTGACGAACAGGTCCACGAAACCGTCGTTGTCAAAGTCGCCGGCCGCCACCCCCATCGAGTAGCCGCGACCGGCAACGCCAGCGGTCTCGGTCACGTCGGTGAAAGTTCCGTCGCCGTTATTGCGAAACAATCGATTCCAGAAGGACGGATCGGTTTTCTTGGCGGAAGGCAACACGGCGCCGTTCACGACATAAATGTCGGGCCATCCGTCGTTGTTGTAATCGAAGGCTGCCACTCCACCGGTCATTGTCTCCGGGAGATATTTCGTCCCGTTAGCGCCATTCTTCAAGACCATGGGCAGCGCTCTCGCCTCGAACCGGACTGGCGAAGGCGCGCTGACTGCAAGGTTCGCGGCGGGCGCATGCGCCAGTGCCGCGGTCACCCGATCGAGCTCGGGGTGTGCGTTGGCGCGCCGAAGCATCTCGATGCTCTCGGTTCCGCGCCCGTGCTTATACAGGAACATGCCGTAGTCAACCAAGGCTCGTTGTTCTTTCAGCCGGATCGCTTCCTGGTAAGATCGTTCGGCTTCCGCATCCTTGCCCAGGGCTTCCAGGGCGAGAGCCATCCCGTTCGAAGTGCGGCCGGGCCGGCCGGCGTTGCGCAACGCCGCCTGGAACGCGCCGGCCGCTTCTTCAAACCGGTTCAGACTGTAGCAGGTCCGGCCGAGGAAATAGCAGGCGTTCTCTTCGGCGGGACGGAGCAGGCAGGCGCGGCGCAGCGGATCTACCGCAGATTTGTAGTCCTCCTGCGCCGCATACGACATGCCCAGGTACGTCAGCGCCCTGGTGTCGGAGGGCTGTTCCTCGGTGGCTTTCAGAAAGGCTTGTACAGCTCCGGGAAAGTCTCTTCTCTGGAACCGCTCTACTCCTTCCTCCAAGGCGGTTTTCCTGTTCTGCGCCGCGATCCAACCGGCGACGAAGAGGAGGAGGGTCGTGATCGCGAACCGGACAGTCACGCGCATGGTGAACAATTCTACAACGCTTTCTGGCGCGATCACGACCTTTTGCGTTCTTGTGCAGTTCGTCGGCCAGGAATTAACTATTTGCGGTTGTTTACCGGACAATAATACACGAAAGCAATACTTTTCTCCCGCTGCCTTCATCCGCCCCGGCTGGTATCCTGGTGGAGACTCTCCGGCAGCTCGCCTATGCTATCCTTCCGGCCCGGTGCGATCTTCGGCTGTTCGCTCGCACTGGCCATGGCTCTACTTGTATCCTGCCGTCAGTCCGGAAGTAACCAAGCGGCCGCCACAGCCGCGACTCCGCTGCGGCCGCTGAATCTGGTGGTGGTCACGGTGGACACTCTGCGTCCCGATCATTTGCATTGTTACGGCTATTCGAAGATCGAAACACCGGCCATTGATGGCGTCGCTAGAGACGGAGTTCTTTTTGAAAATGCCGTCACCCAGACACCGCTGACGCCGCCATCCCATGCCAGCATCTTCACCGGCCTCAACCCCACCACGCATCACGTGCGGGACACGGGTGGCTTCATTCTGGAATCGTCATCGACAACGCTGGCGACTATTCTTCAAGAACAGGGCTGGGATACCGCGGCGTTCATCAGTTCCGCTGTTTTGAAAAAGCTATTCGGGTTGAATCAGGGCTTTCGAGTGTACGACGATCAGATGCCCAAGCCCGGCAAGGGCCACGAATTCCTGGAAGACGCCGAGCGGCGCGCCGGCGACACCGTGGATCGAGCAATCCGGTGGCTGGATACGCAATCCGGCAAGCCGTTTTTCCTTTGGGTCCACGTGTATGATCCGCATGCGCCCTACCAACCACCCGCTCCATTCCGGGAGAAATACAAAGGCCGCCCTTATGATGGTGAGATCGCCTACGCCGACCACGAGCTGGGGCGCTTGTTCGCTGCTGTGCGCGAGAAGTCGCCCCCCGCGAAGACGCTGATCGCGGTGCTCTCCGATCATGGGGAGAGCCTGGGAGAGCACGGCGAATACACACATGGAGTTTTTCTCTACGACTCTACTTTGCGGATCGCATTCACCCTATCGGGCCCCGGTGTTCCGTCCGGCTTGCGAGTGAAACAACAGGCGCGAACCGTGGACTTCCTGCCGACAATTCTGGACTTAATGGGCGGCAAAACACCTGCGCCGGTTCAGGGCACCAGCCTGACGCCGTTTTTCACGTCTAAGGATGCTGCCACTGCCGTCTCCTATGCCGAGACGCTGTACCCAAAGATCAACATGGGTTGGGTGGAGTTGCGGGCAATTCGCACGAATCGCTGGAAGTATATCCGTGCTCCGCGGCCGGAACTATACGATCTTTCAGACGACGCGGGTGAGACCAAAAACGTCATCCAAAGCCACGGCGCGGAGGTTCAGAAATTCGAAGCGCAGTTGAAGGCGGTAATCGGGACGGATGGAGTTGAGAAAGTCAAGACTGCAACCGTTGACCAACGCACCATGGATCAGTTGAAATCGCTCGGCTATCTCGCAGGACCAGGAAGCTCCTACAATCTGACTGGCCAGGGAGTGGATCCGAAAGATCGCGTGGAAGTCCTGAAGCTGCTGGAACAGGCGCAGGGCCCCGAGTCCCGCCTCACGGATTCGCGGCGCATCGAGCTGTTGCGGCAGGCGCTGAGTCAGGATCCGGGCGATCCGAATGTCTACTATCAACTCGGCGCGAAGTTGGAGAAGGAAGGGCGTTACAGGGAGGCGATGGAACTTTACCGCACCGCGCTTCGAAACGGGATCGAGCACAGCAGGCTGCATTCGAGGATCGCGGATCTGGCGGTTCGCAGCGGTAACAAGGACGAAGCGATTCTTGAGTACCAGAAGGCCGCGCAACTCAATCCCTCCGACCTGGAGAGCCAGGCCAATTTGGCGACGGCATATCTGGAGAAGGGAAGGCTGGACGACGCCGAACGCGTCTACAAATGGATCATGACCACGGACCCCGAGTACGCCGCTGCTTACAACGGGTTGGGTGTGATTTCCATTCAGCGGCAGGATGCTTCGGCGGCGCGGGGATATTTCGAAAAGGCCATCGCGCTGGACGCCGATCTGGTGGACGCGCAATTGAATCTCGGTTTGATTTACAAGATGGCGGGCGATCGGGCCCGGGCGCGCAGTTGCTTTCAGGCATTCCTGCGAATAGCGTCGCCCGCGGAATACCGAGAGGTGATCCCCAAGGTGCGTGAGGAGTTGACCGCGCTGCAGTAACGCCGGCGGGTACGCTTTGATGCATCGCACTAAAACCGCGAGCCGGTCCCCATGTGTGGCCATCTCACTTCTGTTACTTGCGTGCGCCGGTATATGCGCATGCCATCGCTCGGAAGCGCGTGGCAAAAAAGTCATCGTGCTTGGCGTGGATGGGATGGATCCCGTCTTCCTGGAACGTCATTGGAACGAGCTGCCCAATGTCAGCCGTCTCCGTGACTCGGGCGGATTCCGGCGGCTCGGGACCACCACTCCTCCCCAAAGCCCGGTAGCCTGGTCGACTTTCATCACTGGTCTCGACCCCTCCGGGCACGGTATCTTCGATTTCGTTCACCGCGATCCTGCGACACTTCAGCTCTACTCCTCAATGAGCCGGACTCTAGAGCCGCGATTTAAAATTCCTCTGGGCCCATACATCCTTCCGCTCTCATCCGCCCAGGTGCAGACGTTGCGCAAGGGGCAGCCATTCTGGCAGATCCTCTCGAAGCAACACATCCCGGTGGATGTAATCCATATGCCCACCAACTTTCCGCCGGCCGAAGCCGGCTTAGCTTTGGCGGGAATGGGCACGCCAGATTTGCGCGGAACTCAAGGGACTTTCACGTTTTACACTGACGATCCGGAGGAAATCACGCGCGATGTGCCGGGTGGCCGCATCGTGAAAGTCGGGCCGCAGGGTTCAAGTTTCAGACTACCGGTGGAGGGTCCGCCCAACTCGCTACGCAAGGACCACAGATACGTCACCCAAGATCTCATCGTCGATGTGGACCCCGATCAGAGCGTCGCTCGTCTATCGATTGGCGGTTCGCTTGCCATCGTCAAGCAGGGCGAATGGTCCCAGTGGCTGCGCGCCGATTTTCCGTTGCTTGGCTGGCTGGCCCATGCCAGAGGCATGTTCCGCGTCTACGCCAAGGAATTTCATCCCAGGCTGGCGCTTTACACGACTCCGGTGAATATCGACCCGCGGTCGCCGGACCTGCCGATCTCCTTTCCTTTTTCCTACAGCCGCGCCGTTGCGCGCGACATCGGACCGTTCTATACGCAAGGTATCGCCGAAGACACCGCCGCCTTTCGCGAGGGTGTTCTGACGATGCAAGAGTTCCTGCAGCAAGGCGCGCTGGTGCGAAACGACGAGCTGAAACTGCTGCGCTACTCGCTCGATCGTTTCCGGGAGGGTCTGTTGTTTTTCTACTTCTCTTCCATTGACCAGAACTCGCACATGCTTTGGGGAAGGCACGAGCGCGAACTCCTGGATGTTTATCGGAATGTGGACGCCGCCATTGGTGAAGTGGCAACGCGGTTTCCCAACGCCGACATCATCGTGATGTCTGACCACGGCTTCAATTCGTTCGACCGTGCCGTAAATCTAAATACCTGGCTCTGGCAGCATGGCTTTCTTGCGCTGCGCGGAGCTCCCGGGCACGACGATGAGGGCTTCGGGAACGTGGATTGGTCGAAGACACAGGCTTACGCTCTGGGGTTGAACGGGCTCTACCTGAACATCGCCGGGCGCGAAAAGCACGGCATCGTGAAGCGCGGCCCGGAAGCGGATGCGATCGCGCGCAAACTGCGTGAAGAACTGGTGCGCTTCATCGATCCGGAAAATTCCGAGCAGGTGGTGGAAACCCTTCCCCCGTCCGGCGCCGAACTTGGACCGGACATGATCGTCGGCTACGCCCGCGGCTATCGCGGCTCCTGGCAGACAGCGCTGGGGGCGGTTCCGGAGTCACTTTTGGAGGACAATACGGATGCCTGGATCGGCGACCACTGCATTAACGCGGCGGACGTTCCGGGCGTGCTGCTGAGCAATCGGACCATCCGAGCGGATCATCCGAGGTTGAAGGATCTGACGGTAACGATTCTGGGATTGTTTGGCGCTGGACCCGGCGCGGGGATGGACGGAAAGACCGTGTTTTGAGGACGACCACTCCTTCGAGTCGCGGCTCGCACGCTGTCGAGTGGTTCATTCAGAACCTCACGCCGAAACGCCTGCGAAATACAAGCATGGTGATCAGGCAGACGATCGAAAACCATAGCAACCAATGCATGCCGACGCCGAAGATGTAGATCTTGGCATCCGGATAGGACACCTCGATCCACTGGACGTCGCCTGCGGGAAAGGGGGCCTCGGCGGGATAGCGCAGCCAATCGACTACAGAAGCGACGCGCCGCACAGAGAGGTATCTCAGACCCGGGCCAACTTGCACGGTTTTGCTGGCTTTGGTTTTGGGAACACGCATGAGCAGACTGCCCGACGCATCAGATGCCGCGCGAACGCGCCATGAGACTTGGTGCTGCGACGCAATGCGTACAGGCGGGGTTTCGACCTCGACGCCGCGCCCTTCGAGCATAGGAGAAATCAGGCGCAGGTCTGTAGCGGTGTCGAAGTGCGCCGTGACGATGGCCGATTCGCCGGCGGCCAGCGTCCGGCGCCCATACACTGCATCCAGTTGCATCAGCAAAACAGGGTTGGGATGCCGATGATGATCGCGGGAACGAGCACTAGCGCCAGATAGCGTCCATTCCAAATCAGCAGTTGCTTTTGCGCCCGAAAGATCAGAGCGGGCTCGTCAACGAATAGCCGGAATGCATTTAGATGCGCGCAAGTTGCGCTTGGCTATGTCAATCTGCTTCTGGTCGGAAAGCCGTGCGAAGACCCACAGCGCAGCCAGACCGTTGGCCATACCAATGGCCGTCAGGCTCAGGCAATGCGCCGCGGAGAGCATCAGTCGATGTAGCCGAGCCCTTTGAGCCTGCGGACAACCTCTTGGTCGGTTTGGGCGTCTTCGAGTTTGGCGATCTCGCGCTCCAGCACGTGTTCGACGAATTCCTCCGGAGAGCTGTAGCCCGCGGCCATCGCCACTTTCTTGACCTTCGCCCAGAGGTCTTTATTCAACTTGATGCTCACAATAGCGGCTTGCCTTCCATCCAACCGGGTGGCTCCAGGCCAAACAGAGCGAGTGCGGTGGGCGCCAGATCCTCAATGCCTGGATTCGTGGCCTCGACCTTGCGATTGGAAAACAACACGCCGGGAACGAATGCCGGATCGACGCAGTGATCGCCGCTCCAAGCTTTTTGATTGTCCTCGAGCGTAAGGGTAGCAACTTTGCCGACCGCGCCGTCCCATGAGCACCTATACCCTGGGTTGTAGCCGACCACGAAGTCCGGCGCGGCATCCAGATACGGGCCCCGGTACAGCGTGCAGTGGCGTAAACGGCGTGGATCGGCGCATCGCCGTTCTCTTCACGTAGCGTGGAAAGTTTTCCGATAATTTCCTGTTTCAACTGCTCGGCCTCCTGGCTGGGCTCGACGATCCCGCACGCCTCGCGATTCTTGAGGTTCAAGTAAAAGCCTCCCAGCCCCAACGCGTACGCGCGCGTGCGGTTCCAGTCCACCCCCTCGAAGAATGGTCCGCTCTCCTGCCTTCCGTTCTTGAGGTACAGGTACCCGTTGTCCCGCAGCCACGAGTTAATATTTACGCCCCGCCGGAACGCACAGAATCCGTGATCGGACAGGACAAACAAGGCCGTGTCATCTTGCACGAATGACAGAGTTTTGCCGACCAAATCGTCCATCTGCTGGTACATCTCCGCAATCGTGCCCTGATGCCGGTCCGAGGTGGCGAGGCGTCGGAAGAACATGTGTTGAATACGGTCGCTAGTATCGAAAACACAGGCGACCACGCCGCGGCGCGTACTCTCCAAAGCTTCCATGTACATCGCCTTGCGCTCCTCGAAAATGTCATAGGCCTGGCTTAGAAAGGCGTCCTCGTCGATGACGCCTTCGTTGAGCGCCCAGGTATCTTCGGCCATGCCAAGAGTGGAGTAAGGCCCCAGCAGGTTCGCCAGATAAACAGCATAGTAAGCCGGATGGCTGATGGGCAGCGCAGGTCGCTCGGGATCGATATTGATCGGCGACACATACATGCTGAATTCCGGCCCGGTTTCCGTCACCAGAAACCGCGCCATGCCGTTCGCTTTGGAGCCGATCGCGGTGCGGAAAGCGAGCCGCTGCCAAGGAGTGTATTCCCCGGGCGTCAGCCGGCAACTGCGCTCCTGCCAGCGAAGCTCGAACGCTCCATTCTTCGATACCACTCGAAAAGGAATACGGAGTGGGGTCTCGTTTTCGAGGAAGGTGTCGGCGGGTCCTTCAACCTCGCCCTCGAAGCCGTCCGCGACGCGCCGCAGCGGATAGCGGCTACCGTTTTCATAGGTCGCTTTGTCGATCCGGGTGGTGAACTGCGAGAAGCTGCCTTGCGTGCCCTTCAGATCCGGTGTGCACATTGCCGAAAGCAGCTTTCCATCGAATTTCTCAGGCGGAAACGTAATGGGTACCCGCAGGATCGTACATCCGATGCCCTGGTTGCCCAGGATCTTCCAGAACGGCTGGCTCTTCCGGCGCAGCTCGACCATCGGCCGCGAGAGCGGGATGCGAAAGCGTCCCAAATGCAGCACGCGCCGGGGCCGGCCGACGCGAGCCGAGGAGAGTTGCGGCAAGTAGGTTTTCAGACTGCGGTCGAGAAAATCGAAGATGTTGTGCTTGGCAGGACTGACTCCGGTCGCAAAGGTTGACCAGGCCACCGGTGAGAGCGCCGGGAAGGTAGTGCGGAGCCTGTGATAGCTCCCTTCCGAAGCCAGCCGCACGAGATTCGGAAGCTTGCCTTCCGCCATGAACTGTTCGGTCAACTGCGGATCTAAACCGTCGAGCCCCAGGAAAATAATCTTCTTCACGCGCGCGCGCTGGAACCCTCTCCGGCGGCGGATCACGCGCCAAGCCGTACGGAAAGGCCACAACAGAAACGAGACGACGCTCATCAGGAACCCGGCCAGCAACGTCAGAAACGAGCCGAGAAACGCGAATCCGGCGCCCGGTCCGATGTAGGCGAGATGAGTCGAATGCGGCTGCAGCCAAGCCTGGTGTATCCAAGTCGAAACCCAGGCACCGAGAGAAATATCACTCAACGCAGCTTCCCCTCCACGAACGGCACTTCCAGCACTTTCTCATGCAGGGTGGGGTCCGTGTCCGAAATATCCATCTTAACCGAACAGCTCGCCATGGTCGTACGTGATCGTGTCGACATCAAAAGGACCCTGGTTGAGACGCTCCCGCACTGCGAGGCCGGAAACAAAATCGAAACCCCACCAGAGGTGCGGAGGCACGTCGGCATGCGCGGCCATGGCCGGAAGAGCCGTTGCGCCTTTCAGCAAACCTCGTCGACCATTTAAACTGCCCGAATTGACATTTGCGGATTTTTGCCGGAAAGTAAACGAAAGAAGCATATCGAAAGAACACGAAACAGTCAAATGGTCGCGAGTTTTCGAATGGCGCTGTTTTTCGCCCTGCTGGGGAGTTGTTGGGCGGAGCGCCCTGGAGATTTTCGGGTGATCGGCCCGGGCGGAGGAGGCGCGCAGTACAATCCCGCCATCAGCCCCCACGATAGCGACACTGTTCTCATTTCGTGCGATATGACTGGAGCCTACATCACCCATGACGCAGGGCGTTCCTGGAGGATGTTCAACCTCCGGGGAACGGTACGCTTCTTCGCGTTCGACCCGAGCGCTCCCAAAACCATGTATGCCGAGGTGACCGGTCTATGGCGAAGCACCGATGATGGCGTCACTTGGAAGCTGCTCAATCCCAAGCCTGCGGCGATTCGCGGCATTCGGATGGAATCCGACCATGCGGACGAAAGGATTGTAGCCGAGCCGGATCCGCTGGGAGAAATTTCCGCGCTCGCCATCGATCCGGCGGATTCAAACCTCTTGTACGCCACCGCGGCGGAAAACAAACAAGCCGCGTTGTTCGTCTCGCACGATTCCGGAGAAAGCTGGCAGCGCCAGACCGGTCTGCCGGAGATCCCACGGCGCCTCTGGGTGGACGCCAACTCGCCCGTTCGCGCGAGAGTACTGTACTTGGCGGGCCCACACGGCGTGGCCGTCGCATCCGGGAGCGGCATTGAGAATCGTCCCGCTCCGGCCTCGGTGGTGTTTACCGATATTTCGATGGGTTTCACTCAGAACGCGGCGCCGTCCATTTATGCCACTGCCCGGCAGGGGGCGTTTGTTTCGACGGATGGCGGTCACACCTGGCAGAAATGCACGCTGCCGGGAACCAGCGCCGAGGTCCGCGCGGTCGCCACCAGTTTGCATAATCCGCAAACCGCCTACCTTTCTTATAGTGGCCTCGAATTGGGCGGGAAAACCTGGATTGGCGTCGCGAAAACCAGCGATTCTGGACGAACCTGGACGCTGGTATGGAAGGACTCGGCAACCTCAGCCCCGAACGTGCATGATGCCTGGGTGGACAAACGCTTTGGACCCGGTTGGGGTGAGAATCCGCTGAGGCTCGGCGTCGCGGATCAGGATGCGAATCTTTGTTACGGCACCGATCTTGGCCGGACCATGCGCACCGCCGATGGCGGAGCCACCTGGACTGCCGAGTATTCTCACCAAGAACCGGGTGGTGCGTGGACCACCACGGGTTTGGACGTAACGACGTCGTACGGAATTCATTTCGATCCGTTCGACCCGAAGCGCCAGTTCATTACATACACCGACATCGGGTTATTTCGTAGCGAAGACGGAGGGCGTTCCTGGAAAGGTTCCACCGAGGGCGTTCCCAGACAATGGGTGAATACCACGTACTGGGTGGAATTCGATCCGCAGGTTCGTGGGCGCATGTGGAGCGTGAACAGCGACACGCACGACCTGCCTCGTCCCAAGATGTGGCGCCACAATTCAGTGACGAATTACAAAGGCGGTGTGTGCCGCTCCGACGATGGCGGGCGAACCTGGGTGAAATCGAACACCAGCATGGACCCAACCGCGCCTACCCATATTTTGTTGGATCCAACCAGCCCGCCGGACGCTCGCGTCTTGTATGCAGCGGCGTTCGGCAAGGGGGTTTACAAAAGTGAGGATGGCGGCAAATCGTGGATGCTGAAGAATAACGGCATCCAGCAGAAAGAGCCGTTCGCTTGGCGGTTGGCGCGCGATGGCGAGGGAGCGCTTTACGTTTTAATTGCGCGCCGGTCGGAGGATGGAAGTATCGGCGGCGAGGGCGATGGCGCGATCTACAAATCCACCGACGGCGCGGAGTCATGGAACCCGGTTCAATTGCCGGCCGGTGTGAATGGACCGAATGGGCTCGCGGTGGATCCTAAGAATACGCGACGATTGTATCTCGCCGCGTGGGCGCGCGCGACGGGAATGCATGGCGAAGGCGGCGGAATTTATCTTTCGGAAGACGGCGGAAAACGCTGGCGCCCGATACTGGATCGGGACCAGCACGTTTATGATATTACAGTGGACGCCCGCGATTCTAATGTTCTGTACGCGGCTGGTTTTGAATCGTCGGTCTGGAGATCAGCGGACCGCGGCGAGCATTGGCATCGGGTCCCGGGTTTCAATTTCAAGTGGGGCCATCGTGTGATTCCGGATCCGGCGGATCCAACGAAAATCTACGTGACGACATTTGGAGGCAGCGTATGGCATGGTTCGATAAACGGTACGCCGGGCGTTGTGGATATCGCAACGCCAGAGTTGGAGCCAGGCCGATGAAGGCTAAATGACCAGGCGTGATTTACTGTGGGCGGTTACGGCCGGCGCCGGTGCATCCTGCCTACCGATGCGCGCACAGCAGCCTATTGGCTATCGCGAGTACGCGAAGTGTTTGCCGGATGCAATCAGAATGCTCGCGGCCGAGGCTTACGAACGTAGAAAAGCTGAGATCCGAAAACTCACCACCACCGCCGCAATTCATGCCCGTCAAAAGTGGGCGCGCGAGACCTTCTGGAAGATCGCCGGCGGCATGTCCGATCGGACGCCTCTGAACGTACGCACCACAGGTGCGTTCGAGCGGGAACGATACCGCGTAGAGAAGCTGGTCTACGAAAGCCGGCCAGACCAATGGATCTCCGCCAACCTGTATATCCCTAAGAGCGGAACTGCACCGTTTCCGGGCGTGTTGTTCCACATGGGTCATAGCGCGAACGGCAAGGCTGCGGATACTTACCAGCGCTGCTGTCAGGGCCTGGCACAACTCGGATTTGTGGTGCTGGCGTTCGATCCGATGGGCCAGGGTGAACGCGTCAATTATCCGGGACCGGACGGCCGGACGCGGCTGGCTTCCGCCGATGATGAACACAACAAGGCCGGCATGCAGATGCTGTTGGTAGGCGAAACGGCGACGGGCATGCACACCTGGGACGCGGTTCGAAGCCTGGATGTTCTGGCAGCTCATCCACAGGTGGATCCGAAGCGCCTGGCGTCGGCTGGGCAATCGGGTGGCGCAACCGTAACGATGATGCTCGCCGCGGTGGACGACCGCCTGGCCTGCGCGGCGGTCTCTTCCGGCAACACAGAGAACTTCGCGTGCGCAAATTTTCATCCACCCGGATCCACTGACGACGCCGAGCAGAACTTCATCGGCGCGGGCACTCTCGGATTCGACCGTTGGGATCTGCTGTGTCCGATCGCACCAAAACCGCTTCTGATTCTCACCAGTGGGCATGATTTCTTCGGCACTTATTCGCCGAACTACGAAGACAACGGTTTGGAGGAATACGCGCGGCTGGAGGCAGCGTATCGATTGCTCGGGCGGCCGGATCATTTGCAACGGTTCGAATCACCTTTGCCGCATGGGCTTTCTTACGTGCTTCGGCTGGAGACGTACCGTTGGCTCACGCGCAGGTTGCAGGATGGCCGCAAGATCGACCAGGAACCGCCGGTGGCGCCGGAGCCGGACCGAAATCTGTGGGCCACCGAATCGGGAAGTGTCGTGCGCGATCTCAAGAGCCAGACGCCGTTTCAATCCGTGCGGGCCCGGGCGCGGACCATCCAAACGCCATCCAAGCCGGCTGATGTGCGGAGCTTGCTTGGAATGGAACGCGTGCCGGGCAGTCCACATCTGCGCGAGTTGAGCCGGGCGCCGTCGCGCGATTGCGAGATTCTCGCAGTGGAAATATGGACATCCCCCCACGTGTGGGCGCCGGCCTGGATCTTCGTGCCGAAGCAAACGGTGCGGCGCGTATTGATTATCGTTGAGCCGAACGGCCACAACGCCGCGTGGGGCGAAGGTGGTTTGTACCAGAACCTGGCAAAGCAAGGTACGGTGGTATGCGCGACGGATCTTCGAGGTATCGGCGATCTGCGCCCGGAATATAGCCCTGGCGCGCCTAGCTACACAGCCGAGCATGAGGACGAAGAAAACTACGCGTGGGCATCGCTGATGCTGGGTCGTAGTTTGCTGGGACAGCGCGTGACGGACCTGTTGGCGGTGGTCGAAGCGCTGTCGGCCGCGGAATGGGGCAGAAGGCCCCTGATAGCGGCTCGCGGACAATTAACGATTCCCGCGCTTTGCGCAGCTGCTTTGGCGCCTCAGGTGGACGCACTTTATCTGGCGGATCATCTGATGGCATGGCGCAGTCTGGTGGAGACAGAGAACTATCATCATCCGTTTGCGAACTTTGTTCCTGACATTCTTCGCTCTACGGACCTGCCCGAGATTGCCGCCGCGGTCGCGCCGCGCAAGATCACCATCTCGCATATCCTGGATGGCGCCGGCCAACCGGTTCCCGCACAGGAAGCTCGGCGAGCTTACGCCGGTTCTCATATTGAACTTCGCGAGGAGGCCGCGTGGGATACGGACGCATTGTTGCATTTCTAATTCTCTTCAGGGCGGCCGGCGCACAAACCGTTGTCGTCCACCCCAAGCTCATCCACGATGTGCTGGTGAATCCCGGGATGGGTATTCAAACCTTCCAGCGCTTCAACGGCGACGCCTTGAACGCGGGTGTGAAATGGTCCGAGGAGGGTCCCATCGAATCGCTGGCCGCGAGCGGAAGCGCGGTTGATTTCCCGCCCAGCACCATCGCTTACTGCCGCTGGTTCTGGGAAACGCTCGAGCCGGAGCAGGGTAAAGTTCGTTGGGAGATCATCGATCGCGCGCTGGCGTCCGCGGCGCGCCACGGTCAGGCTCTCGCGATTCGCCTGATGCCGTACGACCAAAAGCATCCTCTACCGCAGTGGTATCGAACATCCGGCGCAAAACGCGTCAACCATGAAGGCGGTCCCATCTGGGAGCCCGATTTTAGCGACGCGCTGTATCTGAAACACTGGGGCACGCTGGTCGAAGAAGCCGGCCGGCGTTATGACGGGAACCTGAATCTGGACACCGTGGATATTTCGTCAGTTGGTTACTGGGGTGAAGGCTGGAGCGACAACATGCCCGCCTGGCCGGTTCAGAAGCAACTCATCGACATATGGCTTCGGGCGTTTCCCTCCACGCATTTGCTGATGAATTTCGACGAGCCCGAAGCATTGCACTACGGCACCGCGCAAGGAGCCGGCTGGCGATTCGATTGCGTCGGCGATCTGCGCTCGAAATGGTCCCACATGCTGGATTTCTATCCACGACAGATTGTGCAGGCGGGAATAGAAGATGTTTGGAAGCGCAGTCCCGTGTCCATGGAGACCTGTGGTGTGCCCGGTTCCTGGAAACAGCAGGGCTGGGATGTCCAATACATTCTTGGTGAGGCATTGCGATGGCACGCTACCTCCCTCAACGTAAAGTCGAGCGCCATCCCACCGGATTGGAAGGCGGCTTTTGAAGAATTCCAGAAACGAATGGGGTATCGATTGGAGCTGCGCAGGTTTGAATATCCGGCCGCGGTCAAACCAGGCAACGCCATGCCGATAAAAATGTGGTGGGTCAACTCAGGTGTGGCGCCGGTGTATCGACCTTACATCCTCGCGCTATCGTGTCACAACGCCACCAACAACGTGGAAGTGCAAGTGCCCTCCGATCTTCGAAAATGGCTGCCGGGAGACGCCGTAGTAGAGGAAAGCCTCCCTCTGCCCGCCATGGATGCGGGCGGATACCGCATTCGGGTGGCGCTGCTCGATCCTCGCACTCACCAACCGGCAATCCAACTCGGGATCGCGGGACGAACCAAGGATGGTTGGTACGACCTGGGTCCGATTACTATTCAGCCCTGATGAATCGATACTGCAGAGCGGCGCTCATCCGAATCCGCCGTTTCAGTGGAGGGGTTCACCCCATTCACCTGTGCCAAAACTGTGTCCGAACTCCATCTATTCGAAGTACTGAGGTTGCTGTTCGAGCGAAAGCAGATTCCCCAGATTGTTTAAACCCTAGGAGTTGGCGACAGCTGATAGAGACCCTGGAACTGAAGATTCTCCTTCACACGCAGGAGGTCGCAGGTTCGAGTCCTGCCGCGCCCACCACAACTCCCAGTGATTTGAAAAGAGTTGTTCGAAGTGAGTCTCATCGGTTTCGCCTATCCTTTGCTTCACTGCGTCCTAAACTGTGCCAAAACCCTGCTCAGTTTGTTTGCGCTGTGCCAAAACTCAATCCGCCTTCATTTGCCTGATGATTCAATTTGGTCAACGCCTCTCGTTTCATCTGTAGCTTCATCTGCGAGTACTTCTTGAATACCTTCGCATCGCCCTGTCGGAGCAACTGCGTGACCCACTTGTCCGCAACGCCGCCGGCACTGAGCCGTGTGGCGTACGTCGAGGGGAGGTCGTAAATGCGAAAGTAGCGAATACCTGCTCTCCGCAACGCGAGACGCCAGACTGTCTTGAACGATTTCTGCGTGGCGGACTACGCCAGCGTGTTTACTTCGTCGAATACGACTGGCCCGGACCGTGGTGATCCAGGTGATTGGACAGTAGAAGATCCGCTGGGCGATTCAGGTGGTAATCACTTCCACGCCGGCAACCCTGAGAGCGTGCAGGTATTTCTCATCCGGCAAATGAAG